>OMLO01001131.1_pt1 | contig 19853 bp, 14 predicted proteins | sample 1674811 | NCBI WGS metagenome assembly OMLO01 (sample SAMN06265003, study PRJEB25207) | coral metagenome | isolation source: Coral host | place: Mexico:La Bocana,Puerto Morelos, Mexico | collected 2008-11-13 | reverse complement strand
AAGGGTGAAAGTTTCTAAAGAAACTGTGGTGCTGCGTCGGTGGGGGTAACAAGGTAATTTGGTTATATCAACTAAGTGGCCACCGTAACAAGTTATAAAGCTGACGTTTCGAGCGTTAGCCCTTCGTCAGAGCTCTGACGAAGTTTGGTTTGAAAGTACTGTTGTGAAACTGAATGCTCTTCAGTACGTTCTTCTTCCTCTTTGTCTTTTCAGGATGCCATCTCATCAGCATTTGACTCTGCGTGGCAATATGCCAATACCTTTGAACCTTATCGCCAGTTTTACCAAGAGAATGAGAGTTTGGATCTGGAGGCCATCAGACAGGAAGAACACGGTAACACTGCATGCTGCACTGTATTAACGATTCTGAATGATTGCTGAATTTATGTGGAGGAAATGAAGTTTTAATTAAAAAGTGATTACCTTATACACATTATTTAACGATCTGCCTTTTTTGCTAATTATTTAAATTTAGACGTTTCTTTCTTCTCTGAGTCATTGGACAAATACAACAGTGAGCACCAACAAGCAGTTGGTATCTTGGAACAAAGGCCAATTGGCATGATCCTTGTTGACTGCAAGAAGCTCAAGGAAGTTCTGATTCCATCTCCTTTGAAGTGTTTGGAGGTTGGTAAATTAGTTTGCAATTTGTTATTCGACTTATAACTGTCTCAAGTGTGGTTGGTAAGAAAAAGTGCAAGGAGGTCTTTGCTCTGCCAGATGAACCTCAATAACAATTAATTAAGAGCACAGATTTCATTTTCCTGGGGTCCAGATAAATTTGTCAATTAATATATGTTTTTTGAAAGGGATTCATTTCATTTGACAGTTGTTCAATAAGTACTGTATTGTTAATTGACTCCTTTACATTTCATATTTTCTTCAGGCAAAGCGCAACTACATGTACAGTACATGACATCTGAGAAAAAAGTTGACTGAAAAAAAAATTGACTGATGTCTTATTATTTTCATTTCTTCCAATTCTGTAAAAATCATAATCACATACACTGTAATCTATTGTGCTTTTGTCATAGGTTATAAATGACATTTTACCCAAGTTGGCCAAGAAGAGAACTGATACACTGATGGAATTCTGTCAAGATGCTCAGTTTAAACTGGAAGCCATTCCCAGCAGCACAATGGAGTATGTTGAAAGCCTCACATTCCTTGACACCATTCAAGAGAAAGTAAGTCTCTTTTTTGAGAAGGTATAATGTGAAAGGCCTTGGAATTTTGTTTCCTTGAAGAAGCCTTTCCATTACACTGGTCACTGTATGTATGTACAGTGTATAACCTTGAACTCTTTTACCTCAGCGCAAACTTAAGTGTGGTAGACTTATTGTTTTTTGTAATTATCAATTTACTCTACTCTTAATAGGTGGATGATATCGAACGAGATGCTGCTGTTGTGAAAGAGCTGTATGACTTGATCGAGACATACAAAGTTCCAACACCACCTGAAGATCTTGCTGTGTACCAGGTACTTAATGTTGACTTATGTTTACGTATGTGCTGCATGGCCTGTCAAATAAAGTGTTTTGCGTATTGTCACTGTCTTTACCTGTGTAGACTTGTGAGTATTGATTTTTGAAAAAACCTGGAAATGTGAAAGATCAATGTTGATTGGCTTAAATTGTTATTCTCAAATGAGGTACATGTACTTGTACTGTGATACGCAGGTAAACTTTGTGTGGAGGAAGTTAAAGTTGCCCTTATTAATTAACCAATGTGTTAATAGATTCTGTAGGAAGCAGTTAACTGATGGTTGCTTGAAATTAAAACAGCCTTGTAAAGAAGACTTGAGCAAAATTAGTTAAACACTGTACATGCATATATTTTGTAAAGTGTCTATACAGTCAAGTACAGGTAAAGGCACAAGATCAATAGATTTCGTCTACCTGCAGACCCTAAGACCAACTGTCACAGCTGTCCGTAATGTCATTGACAAATCACTGGCTGAGAGGGATGCTAATATTGACAAGATGTGCACACATATTGATAAGGATATTGTTACACTGGGCAAAGAAGTTAAAGAAGTGAAACAAAAAGCACAGGTATACACAGCATGTACATACAATCATATAGAATATTATGTTACAGCCATTTACCTTTAAATTATAGCAGTATGACTATAATATTCTATGGTTTACTACATTTATAGTACATACAGTATTGCAAGTATTTTCTCTTTATGAATGCCTCAACAGATGACTAAAGATTTTTTATGAACACTAATTGAGCAAAATTTTGTTCTGTCATTGCCATTTTCAAAACAAAGGTTAAGTACCATATTTTTTATATATATTTAAAACAAGTAACATTGATTAATACTGACATACAAGTTAACAATAACATACATGTAAGTTATTCGAAAGTTTGTGTATTAATTTAACATTAATGAATGAATTTTTTGTAAATAGTGTGTGATAGTAAAATATGTCTGTAAATAGTGTGAAATAATAAAAATCTGAAATCTGAAACTTTGACACGGGTGGCCATTTAATAGGGGTAAAGAAAATAGCCAAATTTCTTATCAGGACAAGGCTGCGGCAGCTTAATAGGTGGCTGTTTAATAGATGTTCAACTGTATTTCTCTCTTGAACTGTATAGCTCAATGCATATTTATTCAATGTTATTGCTTAATTTCATTTCATTTGCATGGCATGTCACATGAATGAACTACTTTTGGTGGTCTGTGTTTGTGTTTTTCCCTTGCTAGTCTGATTTATGGTGAGTCAAATTCATTACCAGCTTTGAAAAGCAGCTTTTTTACTACATTTCACCAAAAAAATAATTTCAAAGAATTTTGCTGACAATTCACACAGAACACCAAGACGGGAGTTTTCAAATTTTGTTTGCACTGCTTTTGGACAATACTGTAGTATTTAGTAGATATGCAATTGTTATGTTAATAACTACATTATCTCATCACATGACATGTTCACACTGCAGGACCCCAAGATCTTAGACTCCAGTTCCCAGTCAGATGACATTATCCAGTACCTTGGAGCTCTGTTAGAGAAAATGGAAAGCCTGAATAATCTGGCATACACTTTCAAGTCATACCAAAAGAATTTCAAGGTACTGGTACTAATCAAAATCTTCTGCTGTGAACATATAATTATGTTGATAATTATGTGCAATGAAGTGACTTGTGGCAACAAGATAACTCTGATCTCTGAATGTTTGAACAAGGTGTTTTCTTTCTCTTGTTAACAGAGGAAAACTCTTTTCTTAACTAAATTACATGTGTACAAGTTGCTGCATGAAATGGTCATCTTTGTACCTTTATTTCCATTAGCAATCTTGGTTCATGAGGTTGTGTACTTTTTTTTTAAGATCCTCTGAGTGCATCATAATTTGATGATGCACACTAAAGCATGAATCATTCAATTATTAAAAAAATATTGGTAAACATACCTAAAGAAACATGATCTTAATGGGTATCGAAAATGTCTATGTTGCATGATTTGCTAGTCAGATCAATTAAATTTGGCTGACAAACTTTCATAATTAAAAAGAACATGCTGTAGCTGGTACATTTGTGTATTGTTTTTATTAGTGTTCCCCGAATTAGTTTAAGGAAGACTTAACTTCAGGATTTTGCTAGACATCTTCATGTGGCAACTCAGTACCCACTATGTTCAACTTTGAGTGCAATCCTTTGCCGTTCAGTCCATGGAATTTATCATGAATTTTCCAAAATTATGCAACATTTGATAACCAGTTATTTTTGTAAGTAATGGTTTCTTCAAAGCATGCTCATGCTGTAATTGAACAGATGTTATCTACAAGGGAGCACATTCCTTTTCATTAAAAGAGCTGTAAGCTCTTTCATCTAACTTCTTTTACTTAGGGTAATTAACTAAAAACTCAAAACATTCTTTAGTAGCTGGATAGAAAAGGGGGCTCAAAGAAAAGTTTCAGAATCTTTCACTAAACAGCATTTTTCTTTCCTTAGGTTGAAGTAGCCAAGTTTGAAGAACTGGAAGAAGTTTATGCTGAGTTAAAGCTTAAGCAAGCACTATGGAACTCACTTGTGGAGTGGGATGTTGTTACTGATGAGTGGCTTGAGGTACAGTTGTGCTGATCATGAATCCGTATTCCATACATTTGCTACATGTAGATCTAGCTTGACTCTTCTGCAATTGCTTTTGTGTTTTCAATGACATTCACGTACATGTACCTTTATATCCCAGTTAAAAGCCCCCCCTGGTTATATTAAGTTGACCTATCTGCTTTAAAATAAACATGTTCCAGTTGTAAAGCCTGATCTATAAACCTCATACTAAGATCTGTGATCAGGCAATGACTTAACAGCAGTCTACCGTGAAGTAAAATTGCAATGAACAGTTCATTGTAACTGGCAAGCAAACACTTTGCATTTAAACCACTTTCAGGTACAGTGTACATGTATATCAATTTAAAATACATGAACTTGTAAAGAGAACCATTAAACCTATACTTCTTTATAATGCTAGAGGGATTCCCCTGTTATAAATGTTTCAGGACTTCTTTTGTATTAGTAATATAAAATAGATCAATTTAAATGTTTTCAGACTACTTTTGAGGAGCTCAATCCAGAAATTCTGAGCAATCAAGTAATGAAGTATGCAAAGACAGTCATGCAGTTGGAGAAAGGTCTGCCACCCAATTCAGTTGTACCAATACTGAAAGAAAAAGTGGAAGGAATGAGACATAAGGTAAAGAACATAACAAATGCAACACAAGATTTAAAAGTACCAGAAAGACTTTATTCAAAATTACCCTGAAAAAAACTGGGGTGTGACTTATCTACAGGAACATCTGGACAACATGCTGTTAATTTGCATAAATCAACACTTCTCATTAAAATTTTATAAGTTTGTTGTAACTAGCAAACTTATAGAAACATCATAAAACCTATATCTGAGCATGTATCACTTATTAGCTTTTAGAAGTTTGGTTGCTCTGGAGCTGATTTTTTTACATAAGCACAAGCTTACATTTCTTGTTGTTAAACACTACTGCCAATCATGCCCACTCACACTCCATGCAGCAAGAAAGGACCTTTACAGCTAACTGTCCCTGGCCAGCTGTTGGATGTAACTCCAGCTGTGGCCCAAGCCTTTTATCTATGTCTTGACAGTGCATCCCCATGCATTTATGGGTCTGCCCCACTTGCACCTACCCTCCAGTGTCCAGTGAAGTGCCACCTTCGAAACTGAGTCTCCCTCCCTCTAGGCCAGCACTCTTCATGATGATGGTACCAGTGCACTGAAGTTCACACTGTATTAGCAGAAGCTTGTTGGAAATGGTCCGAGGCTAGAAAATACACAAGATTTATTGCAGACATTTGGTGTGGAAGGTCAACAGCTTTCTCAGATCACTTTCTGTCATTTACCAGCATTCTCACCCACACAAAATAGTACACCTGAACAAAGCTTGAGCTTAGTGCATGTTCCATGCTATGATGACCTCCACATATTGTTCAGCATGTTAAAGGAGCTCCTGGCTTTGTTTAGCCAGCTTTGGATATCTATGCCTTCTACTTAAACTGCTCAGTCATAGGGATATCTTTCCATCTACTTGATGGGTTGCAGTTAGAGGGTTTTAAGGGTCACGACCTCTGTTTTGGTGAGGTTGAAGTTAAGTGCTTAGGGTACTGGTCTTCTCTTGCTTGCGGCAGTGGGTATGAGATAGCAGCCCTTTATCATCTGCAAAGTCCAAATCCTCTAAGCTGGAGAAGAGGGTACACCAGACGCCCCTGGGTTGGTCTTCTGTGGAATGAAGCATCACCCAATCAATGTCCAAGTTGAATAGCAAAGCGGACGTTACGCAATCTTGCCTAATGCCTGCTTGGACCTCAAAACGGATATCACCACCCTTGACACAACAAGTGACTGCTTTGAAAGCTTTTGAGAAGTTGAACAATCTTTTGAGAGACGCCATCCTGGTGATTTTGTATACCTTGGCTTGCTCTCCTCTGTTGGCTGCATTTTCTGCCTTGCTAGCAAGTTCATCCAAATATGGTTATTTATAAGCTCTTGCCGTTCTTGTCACAGTTTGGTCGGCCCCATTGTACTGGAGCTTACAACATTCTAGTTCCCGGTCAGATTTGATGTGTAGTAATTTCTTCTTTAGAGTATGTGTACTCTCAATTTGCAGTGTTATCCACTTTCTCTTTACTGCCTTTTTAAAACCTAGCCATGCCTGGCTGCTCTTTGTGTCCATGGATGACTTTTTCTCCTATTTATGTCCAGAATAGTTAGACATATCAGCCAGAGGTTGGAATCTATTTCTGAGAGGAGGGATGAAGGTATTTTTCACTGATGGATCTTGAAGCTTGTCTGTGTTAAAGTGCAGTTTGCATGGTCTCCTCACTCTAAGGAAAGAGCAGATTATATTTTAGGTAACGTTTCCAAAACAAATAACTCAAGAAACACAAGAACAGCACTGATCAGCTTCAGAATGCAAAGTCGTTCACATTGTCAGGAATAATTTAAAAATACAGGTAATTTTATTGGTTATTAGGTATTTTATTGGCTGGATAAGATCCCAGTCTGAATTGTCAGGGACAAACATTTCTTTGATAAATCAATACTCATTTGATCCTACAGTAAAATGAACTCCTGCTTTATTTCAGCTGCCAGTCATAACAAACCTCCGTAACCCAGCACTGAAGCCTCGTCACTGGGAGCATATTCAACAGATCTTTGGTTACCACTTCACGGAAGAAGAACCACTTACACTAGGACTGTTGAACAAGATTGATGCTTTTGACCACACAGAAGCTATCGAAGAAGTCTCAGGGCAGGCGTCTAGTGAGGCATCTCTTGAAGGAATCCTTAAAAAGGTTTGTGCTTTGATCCGTTAAACCAGGATGTCAACATTTACATTCTCTATAGATTTCTTATAGAACCCTATGTCTGCCTATAGATTAATAAAAGATGCATTCCATCCAAATGTAACAATAATTAAGAATTGTTCATGATCAGTTAAAGCTTTATAGAAGCCTTGTTTTTAAGTGTATAGCAGAGCTTCTTTCACCACTGAGTGACATTCTTGTTCCTATACATGTAGCTGCATTTTTCTGTCATAATTGTAGCTTCAAACACAAAAATAAGTTTTTCGCTGTTGTACTACATTTTGTAAGTTTTGTTAAGGACGTTCGCTCGAAAATTTTCTACTCGATAGATTTTTTTTAAACTTCTACTGCGGACAGATAATGATTTACTTGTTTTAGAAATGAAATAAAAATTGGGGGTCACCGGCTTCGTTTCAGAGATACATGTAAGGCGTGTGGAGAACTAGTCTGATTTTGATAAATTGGTGCGTGTAATTCAGCATGGTCTCCATGGTTTTTAAATTTAAAAATCGAAGATAAGTCATCAGAGGCAAACAATCCTAAGTAAGTGAATCTGTGGCGTTAATAATTTCAAATATTGCCATCACTTTTACAAACCTTAACCCTTAAAGAGGTATTTAAAACCGCCGCACATCTAAACGAAGAGGTCAAATGAATGGAATTCTATGGAGCATTTGCAAAAAATTCTAACTTCTACTCGATAGATTTTTTTCATTTTTTCGCAAAACGTATAAAATCGGTAGAGAAAATGAACCATCAAAAGAAAAATAGGGGTCACCGAACGTCCAAGATCGTTAAATTCACGCAAAGTTACAGCAATGGCCATTTGCCCTATTATTGTTCACTTTACTACTTAGCGCGCGCGCTCGATGCATGACGTGGCGTGTGAATTTCGTGGGCAGTAAGGATGCGCAGAAACAATTAGCGCGAACGTCCTTAAATAAAGAAAATACAAATAAATAGAAATATCAGCATTTCTCAGGGTAGAAATCTTTCTTGAATGAGGAAGTGATTGATGTTGAAGATGTTGCTTTATTCATTATCTAAATAGAGACAAGCTGATTTGAAATTGAAAGAAAGTTGTTACTCAAGAAAAATAAGCAGTCCACCTCTCAGCATTATCTTGCCTTGGTAATGTCTTGCAGGTTGAAGATTCTTGGAAGCAAACTGAGTTTATTGTCTTACCACATCGTGATTCTAAAGATGTGTTCATTCTGGGTGGAATTGATGATATTCAGGCTCTGCTTGATGACAGCATGGTAAATACAAATGTTGTTCCAAATTGAGATCAATTAACGCATTGATCTTTCAGTAAAGTAGACAGTTCTGTTTTGAAATTTATGTTCTTTCTTCTAGATCAATATATCTACCATAGCTGGTTCACGACATGTTGGTCCAATCAGGCCAAGAGTAGAAGATTGGCAAAGACAACTCCATCTCTTTAGTGAAACACTGGTGAGATAAAGAGTCCTACCTTCCCCTTTCCTGTACGTTAATACACTGCTAATATGAATAACCGATTTGCAGACATGTACCAGTAGCAAAATGGAATACTAAAGGATTTTAATGGATTAAAAGGCATAAGACTTTAAGTTGATATCTTATGTTAAGATGCACTTTAAGATCTCACAACAAATTTTAAGTAGTTTTTTTACTAGAGCAACACTTGGAGTAATGCTAAAAGTATATATGTAAGGATGCTTATGAAAAGATGAAGTACGACTTGAAATCTGTGGCCGATTCGTTCAGGATGTACCTTCAGTGAAACAGCTCTTTAAAGTACAAAAGCTAAAAAATATTTGTTCACGTTTGCTAAATGTGGCATTAAAATTTGCTTCTTCTGATTTTAGACAGCTTTATGCCACTTTAACTTAGAGTTGTGTTAGAAATGTACCTACTTGATTATTCCAATCTGTACATGAAATCTTAAACTTTGATTGTTAAAGAAGCACAATTAAGCAGTTTTTTTTTAGTGATGAACTGCAGTTCCATCAAGTTCAAGGTCAAGAGGTCACTGATAGTCCTCTATTCCTTGGTTTTTTCTAGGATGAGTGGATGACTTGCCAGCGTAACTGGTTATACCTTGAGAGTATCTTCAGTGCACCAGACATCCAGCGTCAGTTGCCAGCTGAGGCTAAGATGTTTTTGACAGTAGATAAGTCATGGAAGGAAGTCATGAGAAAAGTCCACAGGTTGCCCAATGCTCTCAGGGCCGCTACTCAACCTGGTGTGTTAAAATAATGTGAAATATATGTGAAATGTGAAAACAGAATGTGAAATAATTGTTAACTACTTAATGAGATAAATAAAGTGTGTTGCTGTTGCTGTGTGCAATAGTTATGTAAGACTAGTACACAGATCACTGCCAAATTGGCTTGGCTTTCCAGTTCTTGGGGCCGCCACCAGACTTGCAAATCATCTCTGATACTAAATTGGTTTAAAAAGTCCTCTTTCCTGCTATAGAATAGAACGTAAAATACTTTTTTCTTGTATACTGCAGGATTGCTGGAGATATTTCAGAACAATAATGCTCTCTTAGATCAGATTCAGAAGTGTCTGGAGGCTTATCTGGAGTCCAAATGTGTTATCTTTCCAAGGTATTGTATTTGATGGACCAATAATAGCGTTACGTTAGTAATGATTATGCATTGATTGAAATAGTAATATACTGTACCAAAGCAAAGTTTAACATATTAACCTTATTAAGTGGGGCCCGCCATGACTATTTGTTGTGATGATAACAAGAGGACCATGTACTTACTTGTAATAATTTTGTCCTGCTTACACATAATTACATTTATCCATTTCCACATCTTAGTCTCCTGCAGCTATAATATGAATTCTTAGTTTGTAACCCATTATCTTGTTATTAAAGGTTCTACTTCCTGTCAAATGATGAGTTGCTGGAGATCCTGTCTCAGACACGGAATCCTCATGCCGTTCAACCTCACCTACAGAAGTGTTTTGATGCCATTTCCAAGTAGGTTCTTTCTCTTTCCGTTGCCTAAAGCTTCCATTCCATTCATCCCACTAAAACTAATGCTCGTTGTATGTTTGATAAAGTTCGTACTGCTTTTTGTTTTCAGACTTGAGTTTGGAACTGCCGCTCAGCCACCTGTAACTCCTCAATCAGGAGCAGAAAAACCTGTCTCGCCAACTGGAGAGAGACGTGAGTATAGCCGTAGACTATCCGTAGAGTTATGGACCTTTGCCTTAAAATTGAAGAAGCATTTTTTCACTTCTAAACACGAAACATTTTGTCCTCTTTTTTGGATCTACATTCATTCTTTACATTCGCATCTTTGTAGGGTAAAAATTGCTTGTAAAAGCCAATAAGAAAACGTAAAACATTAAAACCTCTTAACAGGATTATGGTCAAATTAGTAAATTCTTTCAAGTAGCACCTCTTAATCTACTAGAATAAGTAATTACAAAACATGAGCGCACATTTCAATCTCAACCACACATGCTCTAGTGCAATGTTTTACATATTGGAACACAGTAGTATAAAGGATGCTGGTTTTGTTGCAGCCACTTCTGCCAGTAAAGCTGCTGAAACAAAGACTAATGACATCCTGGCTATGATCTCACCAGAAGGAGAGAGGGTTGGGCTCACAAAGGTATGAAAAAACATCTTCATCTTTGGCACGTTACAGAATGTGAACAGTAGTGCCAAAAAGTGTAAAACAAACCTCTTAACAGTATTATGGTCCGAACCCAGCGACTTCATGTGATGACAACACGAACTACTGAGAAACGTGTAGGATCAATTTTCAGGCAGCTATAATCCACATTAGCCTTCTACTATTTTGTTTCCAGCTCGTTCAATAGTGTGTAGGACTTGTGCTGATGATATTTTAGCGCTCTCTTCGAGTTTTAAGATAACGATAAACTGTAATTGTATTTGCTGTAGGGCTTGAAGGCTCGCGGTAATGTAGAAGACTGGCTGGGCAAGGTTGAGGAGTCCATGGTGTCCTCCCTCAGGAAACTAGCTAAAGCTTCCATTGCTGATTATGAAAGCAGAGCGAGAGAGGAGTGGGTAACACTTCACCCCAGTCAGGTACCTTCATAGATCTTGACATAAGGACTTAAAACAGTACCACCTGACCGTTTGGGTCAACAGGTGTGCTCCACCATAAACGTGCGCTTCGGAAATTGTCTGGTTATCCCTCTTTTATAGTTTTGATACCCACTAATTTGAAGATGCCTGGAGTTTCCCGTAGTCTTATTCCCTTTTTCTCTCTGAGATGTTGAAAATAAAGCCAATTCAAAATAAAATTTAACCTTTAAATTGTTTGTCAAACCTAGGTGTTTAACTGTTAAACTAAACAGCGCTGAATGACCACCATTCATCATAACTTAAGGAGTTTAAATAGTTGGTACTAAATTATATCGATATTGGCATCGATATTTTTGGGTCGGTCGTGTACAAATTACAACCACAATAAAGCTAACACCGCGTCTTGTATACGTCTCGTATACATCAGGGTAAATAACAGCCAATGTCAGTAATTTCTGTGCAAGTGAAAATGAGTTTTAAAGGTCCAAGAAAACGTTTGACTTGCGATATAATTATTTATCCCTGTAGATTGTTCTAACAGTTTCTCAAACTATGTGGTGTAAGGACATCACTGAATGTTTGATCACAGAAGGTGACAGACTAGAAGCCATGAAGGGAGCGGAACAGATGTGTGTTCAGGTATGCTAGGCTTTCATTACAATCATTCTCCTATGTTTAGTGTTACGTGTTTTGGTAATCTCTGAATGGAAGAAAGGAAGGAAGGGAGAATGGGAGAACGTAAAAGAGGTGAAGGAGGAAATTAACATTTGTTTAGTGATTTTTTTCCCTAGTGACTGTGTAACATTATACAAATGAGGATATGCTGTTGTTAGGTTATCTTTTAACTTGTGATATTTCTTATTTCTGCTAGAATCTTAACAAGCTGATGTTCTTTTTTTTGCTAGAATCTAAACAAGCTTGCAGCTTTGGTTCGCGGAGAACTTCCTAAATTAACCAGAAACATTCTCTGTGCTTTAATCACTATCGATGTACATGCCAGGGATATAGTGACAGGAATGGTGGAACATCAGGTTATAAAATCTCTTGTCAATTAGTAGTAATTACAGAAAGTAAGAAAAGCGTTATGGTTACCGTGTGAACCATACAGCTTGTATTCATTAAAGTAAGTGGGGTTCTTTGAGTGACCGAAAAGTTTTGGACTTGTCACTTTGCATGCTTTTAAAAATAGGTTTCTTTAAAATGTCAGTAGTTTCAAATCTGACGCTGGTGTTAACTTTTTCAGGTTGATAACGTGAACAGTTTTGAGTGGGTCAAACAGCTGCGATATTATTGGGATCCAGATCTCGACAATTGCGTAGTGCGCATGTCTAACTCTTTGTACATATATGGTTATGAGTATCTTGGTGCTTCAGCTCGCCTGGTTATCACTCCACTAACGGTAAGCATTTTTGCGTGTAAAGTTAATTCCCCGAAACATGCACGTAGTTCACCAATAAATCTTTCGTTATCGTCATTGGCTAATACTGGTCACATGGCATGGTAATACCCAGCGTGATATCTTGGTAAACAGAGCTTATTGACTAACTGAACGACCGCATCAACCCATCTATTGTCCGAACTACCCATCAACTGAATGACGTTGATAACAGCTTTTAGATCTTCATTCCCTGTGACCATGTAGATGTATTTAAGTACCGTAAGATATTTTGTGTTTACAGGATCGTTGCTACTTGTGCTTGATGGGAGCATTACAACTTGACTTGGGAGGAGCACCTGCAGGGCCTGCTGGGACCGGCAAAACTGAGACCACTAAGGTAAACATGCATATCTCTATGCAATAGTTATTATGCATGGTATTTATACTAATAGCCGTTTTTTTCTTGTGTAGGATTTAGCCAAGGCGCTCGCTAAACAGTGTGTGGTGTTCAACTGTTCTGAAGGGTTAGACTTTAAAATGATGGGACGGTTTTTCTCTGGCCTGGCTCAGTCAGGGGCCTGGTGCTGTTTTGATGAATTCAACAGGATTGACATTGAGGTGTTGTCTGTTATTGCCCAGCAGCTTCTCACCATTAGAAACGCTAAAGTGGCAAAGGTATGTTAGTAGTAATGATAAACAAAGTCTATGGCGGGCCTGGCATAATTCTGTGGTAATTGCATGAAGACCCAAACAGCAGATGGAAGGATATTTCTTATTAATAACCACTCAGTTGTGTTCTGTTGGAAATGGTTGTCTCATCGTTTTCTATGTAGCAAATAGATTCCATATTGCCGTGAAATGAGAGAATTACCTGACTTATTAACCGCTGATAGAAAACTAATTGTTAAATTTAGGCTTCTTGTTTTCTTTTTTTGTAAATAATATTAAAAAAAACAGTTAGTATACTCGCCCTTGATTTCTGTGAGTTCATAGAAAACTTGGGCTAGTAGTACAGTTGCTAAATACAGTTTTGTTATTTTAGGCAACCCGTTTTATGTTTGAAGGCCGTGAAATCAAACTAATTCCAAGCTGTGCAGCATTTATCACTATGAACCCAGGATATGCTGGTCGCACAGAATTGCCAGATAACTTGAAAGCCTTGTTTAGACCAATGGCTATGATGGTACCAGACTACGGTAAGGAAACTACTTTTTTTTTGCTTCCTCGAGTTAGACATTGAAAGCATTAATTTTATATTACCAGAACTTTAACTTATTCTACACCTTGCGTTGCCTTGCTCACTTATAGAGGAACACTCTCACATTTATTTTAAAGTTTGTGTTTCCAAACTTATGTGTAGTATATCTTTTCCTAAATCATGCTCACTCTCAGTCATCACGCTGTAGAATGTCACAAACAAACTCGATAGTTTGAATGATACTGCATAAAACTGCTTAAACCATATGATCCTTCTCTTTGCAGCCTTGATTGCTGAAGTAATTCTGTACTCAGAAGGCTTTGAATCTTCTAAAAACCTTGCTCGTAAGATGGTCCAAATGTACCGACTGTGCAGCGAACAGCTCTCTCAACAGGATCATTATGACTTTGGTATGAGAGCAGTCAAGTCTGTGCTTGTTATGGCTGGAGCGCTCAAGAGAGGAAATCCCAGTCTGAATGAAGACATTGTATTGATAAGAGCTCTCAGGGACAGTAACTTGCCCAAGTTTCTTAAACAGGATGCTGAGCTCTTTAGAGTAAGTAGCCCCATAGCCGGCTGCAAATCAGGTCCATAGTCTTGTTTTCTCAGCTCTCAGAATAATGCTTTATGCTTTTTATTATTCTTTCGGAAGGCCATCCTATCAGATCTTTTTCCTGGGAAGGAGATTCCAGATCACGACTATGGCAAATTGCAGGCCACCATAGAAGACTGCCTGCTAAAGAGGGGTTGTCAGGTATTACATCGCACTTTTGTTCCCATCTGTTGAGTCCTTTTATGCCCATGCAAGACTTTCCTTGCTTATAGAGGCAGAGGAATTAAGAAGTGAAGTAACTACTTTTTTGGTGGATTCGTGGTCAGCTCGCTCCTTAAATGCTTATCCATTATGTCTCTGTTTAGGTTGTTCCATCAATGGTGAAAAAGACAATTCAGCTGTATGAGACAATGATTGTTCGACATGGTGTGATGACTGTAGGACCCACTGGAGGAGGAAAGACTACAAGTTATGAGGCAAGCAAGTCAGAAAATTCCGGAAACAAGTCATAAATTAAGAACAATAAACCTAAGGAACTTTTAATTTATTTTTTGGACAGATACTTAAGGACACTCTGACGACGTTACACGATGAAGGCGACGAAAACCCTTATTACCAAAAAGTGCATACATACGTGCTAAATCCGAAGGTAGGCCCATCGTCTTGTACTTTGTGTAAGTCTTTCATGATCATAGTTTACTTTTAAATGTACATAGTTAATCACCGTTTGTGATAATTGTTGTGTTTGATATTGCAGGCTGTTAGCATGGGTGAGCTCTATGGAGAGATTAACAAGCTTACCATGGAGTGGAGAGATGGACTCATGGCTGTCACAGTCCGAGTCTGTGTTCAGGTATTAACGAATTCAATTTTATTCTTCGAATGAACGAACTGTCACCGATATGGTCTCTTTAATTCCAAACAGGACACAACTGAAGACCACAAGTGGATTGTGTGTGATGGGCCTGTGGATGCCTTATGGATCGAAAACATGAACACTGTTTTAGATGACAACAAGATGCTTTGTTTGGCGAACAGTGAGAGAATCAAGCTCAACAACACCATGCATATGTTGTTTGAGGTGCAGGACCTTGCCGTGGCCTCTCCTGCCACAGTCAGCCGGTATTTACAAACTTAGTCGAAAGTTCTTTAACCTTGTCAGAAGCTCGCAGTATGTCAGTTGATGCTGTTTGTATGGTTATTTTTGCCATTTCTGCAGCTGTCTATATATCTGGTGTGTTTTTTTTTTCAATGCTGATCTAGTTCTTTTGTACATTAGGTGTGGTATGGTCTACATGGACCCTAATGAACTAGGATGGAGGCCTTATGTTAAGTCTTGGATGCAAAGAACGTGTACAAAAATGAAAGACGAAACCAAGGTATTCAAGTATTGCAGTTATTTCAGGTTTTGCAGTTTAGTGCGTCCGTTCAAACGTTTATTGGAGCAAATATAATTGCTCGTAATACGAGAAGCCGACAATTGCTTGTTTTCGAAATTTCCAGCAATTTAGGATGTTAGGCAACTGATTTCGAACGCCCATTTTTAGAAGGTCTTTAGATTGATAAAGTTGGGAAAAAATTAAAAACGTTAATTAATTGTGTTGTCTCCGATTGCACTTAGATCATTGTACGATTTTAAGCTCTTTGTGTCTTTTGTTCTTTAAAGGAATATCTCATGAACTTGTTTGAGAACTATGTGGATAATGGTCTGAACTTTGCACGGAAGAAGTGTGTGCAAGCCATGCAGCAGGTTAGAAGAGCTTTAGAAAAATTACAGGCCTCTAATGCAATTGTTTATTTCTGTCGACACGGAAACATTTTGATATTTTCTTCCTCAGGTGGACATAAACAAAGTGACAACCATGTGTTGTCTTCTTGAGAGCTTTTTCTTCCCTGAGAAGGGTGGTCCAGATTTCAACATGGATACAAACAAGCTGCATTCTCTCATCTGCACCACGTTTCTTTTCGTCTTTCTGTGGAGTGTAGGCGGTAACTTGGTCGAGACTTCCATGGACGCTTTTGACACATTTGCAAGGGACTTGTTCTCAGATACACACGATGTTAAGGTAAATGAACTACGATGTAAGTCATTGTAAAATTATGTTAGAAACTAAAGCCATAGCTCAGTTCAATTTCATTAACTTGAACATCAAAAATAATTCTCCTTGATATCTGACTTCAAATTGTTATTTTTCGTACTCGTAGCTGCCAGGCTCAGGTGATCTTTTTAGTTATTTTGTGGACTTTGACACACGCCGCCTTGAACCATGGGAAAAGATTATTCCCTCATTCAAGTACAACTCAGCTATACCGTACTTTGACCTGCTGGTGCCCACTGTGGATACCGTCCGGTTTGGCTTCCTGATGGAGAAACTGCTGGCTATTAAGAGGTCTGTCATGTTTACTGGAACTACTGGTGTCGGCAAGGTAAGATTGTCGTTAAATCATCTGTACCCCCCATGTCCAAAACCCTTTTAAGGTCACGTCAAACGACCCGCTATCAGTGCAACGCTTTGATCCGGCTCCAGAAGTCACTTTTATATTGCGAGTTCAAGTTGTCTCTCTCGCATGATTGACTGACTGTTCGCGCTAAGTCTACCAATTCTTGATGAAACAATGTGAGCAACGTAATCTGTCTCCTTTATATAAAACTTAGCTTGGTTAGAATTATCAAATAGACTATTTATTCATAGTAACATAATTCAAAGCAGGTTATGGAACACATTTTGTTTGAATGCAAACTGCAGCGATATAATGATAAGTAATAAACACATGTGTTAATGTTACAGACAAAAGAAACTCTCCCTTTATTTTCTTTTGTTTACAGTCGGTTGTAGCCAAGGGACTACTTACTGATATAAGTGAGAAGGCAAACTATGTTTCCATCATGATGAACTTCTCTGCTCAGACAAGCAGCCAGCGTACTCAGGAAATGATTGAAGTCAAACTAGAGAAGAAACGAAAGAACATTTTAGGTTTGTGTCGATACATATGTTCGTCTTTAGGTCAGGTGATTACATGAGCATTACACAATTACCCATTATAGCCATGCCAGGAAAAAAAACGTGGATGCTGTCACCAAGAAGGCTGCGATAATGACGTGTTAGTGCTACACGTGGACCGCGGCAAGAGTGCAGAAGCATTCTGTAAGTACTGTGTCCTCGAAAGTAACAACTTGCGTTGTTGTCATAGGTGCACCGGCTGGAAAACGAATGATAATATTTGTTGATGACTTGAACATGCCGAAACTGGACACGTACGGAGCACAGCCTCCTATTGAACTACTCAGGCAGTACCAGGTGCTGTTCAATGTCATGTTGCTGTCGTTTTTGTTCATTTTTTTCTTTACACGAAAGAAGCTAAGTGCGACATTGCGATAGTGTGATAGTATCTGTGATATGTAATATCATCGAAGCCTTTTGCTTTGTTTTTCCCCATTTTATAGGACTTCCGTGGATTTTACGACAGAGAAAAACTTTTCTGGAAGGAAATTCATGTGAGTAATTACATCTTTATGATTAACATGGTTTCTTCAGCCTTCAACCTCAGTAGGATTTCTTTTGTTTTATTCCCCTCAGCCGCTAGGCCGACGGCGGTCAAACGTACTGCGCGTGTGCCGTTCCCGCTTTCGTTCCTACCAAACTTGTGGGTTAAAGTTAAGCCGACAGTTTAGACAGAAAAAAAAAATACGCTTTGTACACAGCATATGCATAGATAGTTCATTAATTGTTGTCCAACTAGTTTATCGGCTGGTAATTTGATTGACTGCTTCTAATTCGTTTTACTATTGATACGATCTTGTTGATAGGACATGACCATCTGTGCGGCTTGTGCTCCCCCTGGGGGTGGTAGAAACCCAGTAACACCTCGATTCTTGCGTCATTTTAGTATGTTCAGTATTCCAACTTCTGCTGAGCACACTCTCAAACACATCTTCAAGGTAAAGTCATGATTTTTACGTTATCAGATATTTCCAGAACACGTGCTAATAATTTTTCTAAAATTATACTTTCGTAGTCTATCGTTAGTGGATTTTTAGTTGACTTTCCTCAAGATGTCAGGAGTTGTGCAGACGCAATTGTTGGAGCCAGGTACTTCTTTGTTGTTGTTTTTGTTGTTTGTCTTTCTTTCTTTCATGTGAACCATGCAAAGTTCTTTCCTTCTCCATTTTCAACTCGGTCCCAGTTTGCGCACATCTATTGCATTCTTAGTCTCAGACTCCCTTGCGGTCCTAGGAGAAAAAGCGTTTCTTTTTACTCTTTGTACTGTAGTTGCTTGTGGAAGTTGATTGTTCTTCGTCTCTTTCTTTTAGTGTTGAAATCTATGTCCGTATGAGCACAGACTTGCTTCCTACTCCAGCTAAATCTCACTACGTGTTCAACTTGAGAGATTTATCCAAATGCATTCAAGGTTTGTGACTTTGTACGGTCCCACAACCCCACCAACATAATTCTTTGAAAATTATAAGTTTATCGCTTTGATTTGAGGTTTTGGACGTCGCCTTATAAATCCTCTTTTTGATTATCGTCGTTTTCTTATGCTACTACTTAGGTCAGATAAAGATTTGTTTAGGTTTTTCACAGGCTATTTAATTCTTTATTGATATTTTAAGGGGAATTTAGATACTATTTATCACTTACTATGCACTTATATGCTTATAGGTGTCCTTCAGGCCGACCCAGGGGTAATCAGGGATGGTGGACAGATATTTCGCTTGTTCTGTCACGAAGCACAGAGAGTATTCCACGATCGTCTAATTAACAAAGAAGACAAGCGTTATTTTAATACCATACTGTCCGAAATGTCACAGAAACACTTCTCGCAGGTTTGCAATAAAAGGTCCCCCTGTAGGAACATCCCGCGGATTGTGTTTTTTCCTTTTAAAATATCAACGTCTAAAAACAGCAAACAAATAGCAAGTTGCCGCAAAAATATGGCAAAACGTAAAAGTGAAAATTAAAATAGCCGAGCACTTTATGGCGAGCTCACATGAGCTTATTAAAAGCTTTTCATCGTGTTGAACCAACCTTGAAAAAATGAAGCCTTCGATCCTAGTGGACCATAGCTGCCGGAGCTCATCCCCGGTTGTAGCATGAAGCGGCTAGGAGTATTTCTACTCCCCCTGAACAGGATGCTAGGCCATCGCAGGTCATTCCCCCACAGTTTGTTAGGTTTCCCCAACAATTTACCGGTACCCATTTATACACCTGGGTGGAGAGAGGCACTGTGATAGTTAAGTGTCTTGCACAAGAACACAACACAATGTCCCCGGCCAGGGCTTGAACCCGGACCACTCGTTCTGGGGACGAGCGCACTAACCATGAGGCCACCGCGCCTCCTATTTTTTTTTTCCCTTGAAAGCTTTTTAATAAAAAGTAGCTCAGGTGGATATTACGCTCGGTTACGAAGAGCCTGTGTTTAACTGTATGATGTAACACTATTTATATTCTTGTCATGACTAGAATGTGGAATCCACGACATTTGAGACAAATCCTATCCTGTTTGGAGATTTCATGAAAATGGGCGCTGATCCGGCTGACAGGATCTATGAAGAGTTGGCTGATGTTTCAAAAGTGAAATCGCTTCTCACTGACGTAAGATCACTCAATTATGTGTTTAATGTCTTAAATACAATTTCGACTCAAGGTTAAGTTTCTGATAAGCAAATGATAATAATCTGGAATAAAGGTTTTAAAGGTTGGTGGATTCTAATTTCATTAAATCTTTCCTTTTTAATTCCTATAAGATTAAATTTGGAAATACAGTTAACGATAAAAATTAGCGAAAAAACTGAGCAACGACGTTTCGGTGTCATCC
>OMLO01001130.1_pt1 | contig 19860 bp, 7 predicted proteins | sample 1674811 | NCBI WGS metagenome assembly OMLO01 (sample SAMN06265003, study PRJEB25207) | coral metagenome | isolation source: Coral host | place: Mexico:La Bocana,Puerto Morelos, Mexico | collected 2008-11-13 | reverse complement strand
ACCCTTGCAGCATTTCGTGCATCTTCAACAAAATGCCATGGGAATATCGCCCAGGGTCGCTATCACGGCCGTAACCTTGTTCAAGGTGGGCCTTGGATCCAGTTAACCTGGGGTGAAATAACCCTACTTATAGGTTATAGGGCTTGTGACCTCATTTACAACCGGTGGGGGCCCACCTGGTTTTGCATTCCAAATCATTCCACATCCCGGGCATCAATGAACTTTGAGCCTAGGAAGATGAACAAAGTTGACATGTTCAGAAGACACGGGGATGCGAGATAATTCCAACATGTGCACACACTATCCTGAACCAGTCTGAAGCAGGCAGCCCACAATTTGTCTTGATGCTGTTCTTGCGCTCGTCTTGCTCGATCAGAGAGTACACTCCAATAAGTAGTTTGGGTAGTTTTAACCACCATATTTAGAGTTTACCCTGAATGATTCATTGGACTTGGTGGTTTGGAATTATTTGAAGCTGTTTCATGCCAGCAGGCTGCTGCTCATAACCCCTGACTGCTCCCGCAAACGCCATCCTACAGGAGCCTTCACACAAAATCATCGCTGTGGATGTAAGTGATAACGCTTTGGGAGATGAAGGAGGTGAGATATGTGAGATTGCGGGTGGGTCGGTGGCTCAATCATTTCTCTAACATTAGGAATTCATGAAGCTGTTGTCAAATGGGGCACATGAACACAATAAATCCTGCTTTATCTTGTTGTGTTTTTTTGTTTTGTGACAACCATCAGCAGTGTGAGAGACGTTGATGTGATGGTATTTGTTTTTTTGAAGAGTGGTAACACACAAAGCTTTGGGAAGTTAGCTACTGACGTATGATACCCCTCTGCACCTATGTCATGTTTGTTTGTTTGTTCGTTTGTTTGTTTGTTTGTTTGTTTGTTTGTTTGTTTTTTTTGTTTTGTTTTGTTTTGTTTTGTTTTGTGTTGTTTTGTTTTGTTTTGTTGTGTTTTGTTTTGTTTGAGTTCAGTCTTCAAAAAGACGTAATCACATTTATAGATCCTTTGTTGATGTGTAGTACGTGTTGGATGGAACTGAGGCAACCTTTAATTTGGAGGTGGACCATGATTGGGACCATGTCAACCTTTCCTCAATGGACTTGAGTGACAACATAAAACGATATTGTTATTTTGTCATTAGTTATAGTATTCAATACGGGATAGCGAATCACGGAACTGCGAAAACAAAACGAAAGAAAAGGAAAACATACTTGAACAATGAAAAAAAACACTGGTTGTTTAGGTTGTATAGGTGGTTATACTACCCTTTGTTATAGGGTTTATTATATCTCACTTTATTGGAATCCCTATTAAACAGCCAGTATAATGGAAAGTAAGAGGGTTTGTTACATCATGTTTGTAGACTTATGGATCGGATTTCCCCTTTTTGGAGTACAGGAAGATGTGCAGGTTCTCTTCACGTTCTTGACGTAAAAAAGGTAGAACAGGTTAAGAGGAGATAGGGATGGCCTAAGTGTCAAACAGTGACTAGGCAGTTAGTTTTCAAGATTATGCACAGATTTTATCACTTGACATGTTGGATGAAACACATGTGACTTGATTTTGTGCTCTAAACGGGTGGCTCAACCAACAAGTAGGTGAGTGAGTGTTTCATCCATGTAGTGATTGAAGTTTGTTTGAGTCTATTGAAAAGCATCCGGTCGATATGCAGTGCAGGTAATTGGCATGCCACAAGTACCACAGTCATTCATTAGAGCATTTTCGCACAGCATGTATATTGAGGTCCATGTTTCTCATTCATTTGATTCTGAATATGATGATATTCAAAGAAAAGCATTCAATTGATTCTTAGCATGAATATGATACTGTAATAATAAAAAACATTCAATAGAAGAATCATTATTTATTGACCTTGCATTTCATGACATCTTACTATATAATTATTTTATCGTTCCTATCTAGTCATGAGTTACAATGTTCATTCTTAGCCTCTAAAATGTTCCTTTGTGTTTGGTCCATTCCAGGTGTCAAAATTTGCCATTACTTGATGGACAACCAACTGGTGCGCCGTTTAGCCATGAACGACAATGACCTTGGCCACCTGCAAGAAAACGTCGAAAACGTGCGTTTTTTAATGGCGGGTATGGTGGGTGTGGCTGCACATGTTTTGGGAAATTTTGCTTGTAACCTTTTGAAGATGCGCAAACTTTTGGTCTAATCAGATTTAGTTGGGGTGTTGTCTTAGCAATGACACTGGCTTTTTCGGACATCGGTTGCTGATGAATTTGATGGGTTCTATAGGTGATAGACTCAAGGACCGGATTGCTTTCTGGGTGTTTAAAGGAAAACTAGAACAACCTCATTCGGTATCAGTAAGTTTTGGAATAATAGGGGCCAAAGGTGGGCCAAAGAGTTTGCTATCTCAAACAACAAGTCACCTATTGAGGCTCGTAAACTAATGATAGTCTAATGATCCTTTTGTCGATAGATCTTTTTGGATCTATCAGTACCGTCATACTGTTAATGAACTAATTCCTGCACAAGTTGATATTCACAATATCAGGTGATTCAGGATTTCTTCCATCAACACGATGGACTCCATGTTTCCATCTCCCAGCACTGGACTTTTTTGTGGGACAATTCCATCGTCGTTACGGCGTTAGGTGATGAGGCAGGAAGCGCTTGTGCTGAGTTGCTAGCGGTGAATAAGAGCATCGAACAGTTGGACATTTGGCGGATTGAAATTTTGGAACCTGAGAATACACCCCTGGAAGAGGAAAATCATGTTCCAAACCATCATTTTCAGGTTCTATGTTAAAATTTGGGGGTGTAGATGGTCCGCCCTGAAACTAACAGCAAGTTTACACCTGAAAATGGATGGTTGGAATACTAGTTCGTTTCCTTTTGGGGCCCGGGGGCGAACTGTTAGTTTCAGGGAGGGTAATATGTGGAAACCTGACACTCACACTAGGAATAGATAATATGAACATATGTAGATTATGTAGTTTTATGAAGGGCCCAACTTGAAGGATCTCACTAGTTGCCATTTATGAATATATATATATATACATACTGTATATATATATATATTGTATGGTTCTCGAGGGTCTCAGCAAAACTAGTTGTGTGTTTTACGGTTGAAGTGGGTATATAGGTGAAACTGGTTGGAGATCATCAAAAGGTTGGATGGTACTAATGCCATCCGGTATACGGATGTTTATGGCATCCCCCTGCCAATTTCCTACATAAAATGGTGGAACATCGTACTTCTTACAAAGTCATCTTTCTTAAGAGAATTGTTGCGGATAAGGTGTACTCTACCATTATTGATTATACTTTTTGTTTGGACCTTTGGGTCGTGATTTTATAGAAAGCATCTGATAGCATCTGTGGTTTACGTAGGCAATTCAACACCAATAACTTGGATGAGGAACATGAAGGGACAGACGGACCTCTGAAACAATCAGGCTGATGGTTATGTGCAACATACAAGATAGACTAGTTGGTAGTTTGAAATATTTTTTATTTTCACCCCTATATGGGGAAGGTTTCCAATTTGATTAATATTTTTCAGATGGGTTGAAACCACCAACCAGTAGACTTATATACAACATATGATTGTCAATGCACATGATATACATCCTTATACCGATAACAAAAAAAACGGTGCATGATACTTCACTTAACATGTACTGTATACGAATACACGTTTATATAGAACTAGACATGTATTCATTTTTAGATGCAATCATACATCTTCCATATACATATTTGAATCACCCAAACATGGTGATTTCCGCCACTGTGGAGTGAAAATCCGAGGATTTAGAAGGGAACTACATCTTCAACGAGGGTGTGAAGTCTTTGTCAGATGTGTTGCCCAAGAACAGTGCCCAGATACTGCAGATGGGTAGTTGGCAGTACGTAGTTTGCTGTATGCTGGAGCTGTTTTTTGGTGACAAAAATTTGGAGTTTTTCTCGTCGGTGTATCTCATGTTGACGGTCGCACCTCAGCAACTGGCAAGGGGGGGTTTGATCACTGGACCACATTAGCTTGTGTAAGTTTAGTTTGTTTTGTGCATGAGCGATTGACTTCGGAACCTACAGGTTTTTCCATGCTCCGACCTGGACAACCTCTAAGTAAAAAGATAGATGGGGACCGAGGTACTCTACAGCACTTGAATTTGGGTGCCAATCAGCAGCTTGGCTTTGGAAAAAGCCAAACAATTGTTTTTCGGTGATCATAAGATGTCACATGATGTCATATTGATAGTAATCCCATAGAATAGAAACATAAACTTGTACTTTTGGGTTGATTGGAGTACAGTTTTTAGTGAGATGCATTGTTTAGTGGAAACGTTTGATCTTTTTTTATCTAAATGGGAGGTGGTTCAAACAAATTGACCCAACGATGATACACCCTAGGAATCCAATCACTGGACCTGAGAATGGTTTCATGGAACCTAAATACTATGTGTTTCGTTTCGGTGATTGGACATTCCAATTATCTGAGAATATGACGGTTCATATCTAGGGACAGGAACCACCTGGGACATGAAGGTAACCTCGAAATCTCTCAGAAGATTCCCAAGTACCAAGCCTGCCACCTATTGAAGAGATTGGTTGATATGAATCTGGAGAGTTGTCTTTTAGATGTTGACCATTGAAAAGTCAGAGGTTTTTTTTCATTTTTGTATGGCCAAAGCATCATTTAAAAAGCAACATGGAATTACTGTTGATGGAAGAAATCCTGCACCACCTGGGATATATAAAACCCTGTGAGCAATGGGATATTTACCATATCAACTGGTGCAGGATTTCAGCCATCAACAGTATCACCTGTTTTTTCCACATGAAGGGGATGATTATGTTATACATACAGTACATACACATAAACAAGAGATTGACTAAGTGAATCTGATTCAGCATGTCCAAAATTGTGTGGGATGTCAATGTTGGAACTTGCCTCTCCAACCGCTTTGTCCAACCTCAACATCTGGCCAGAGGACGGATTCTTTGGTCCCCCGGCCCGTCTTGAACTAGCAATTTCTTTCACTTGGATAGGCCACATCATCCTGTATCAACGAGACTATCAACAGGAAACACTGATTTAGATTGACTGTGTTCTTTTTGAAAGGTTGTCGATGGTGGATACTTATTTCACCATTGGCATCAGATTTATGTTCAGTCATGTTGAGTCTTCCCATGATCCACTATGTGTGTGTGTGTTTATCATTTTAGCCCCAGAGGAAGACCTGGTTGATTGAATTATAGGTGGACTTTCATTAGTCTCTTTTCCACGGACTATTCTAGCTCAATTTGATAGGAACATTAGAAATAATATGCTAATATACATTTGAGTTACAACTATGACATTATACAACTGCATTGTTATTATATTATTTATATGCCATATGCTAATATTTGCTGCAATGTTCATACTATATACATCTATATACATATAATTAATCAACCAACATTTCATGCCTCCTCCCCTACCACCCCGTCCGGACACATGGATTGAGTTTTTTTGTTTTCTATGTTTTTTGTTTAAGGTTGGGCATCGGTGGAGCTGAAGTACTGGCAATGGGTTTGTCCAGGCGAAGTGGAAACAGCCGGGTGCAACGTTGGATGGCGAACGACGTGAATTGATTGGAAGTGATGTGCAGCAACTCCCCGAAAACTATGTAAAGTATACATGGAACATACGTCAACGCTTGATGGATGTGGAAAAAACTCTCAATGTAAATAGAAAACAAACATACACTTATATACTGACTTTCAATATATGATTCCATGCATATGTTTTATTTGCAAAGATTGGTTGACGTCAGTCATGTTTTACATTCTTTGAGTTACCAGGTCACTTAACCACCAAGGCCACTTGTTAGTCTCGTCAAAACTCATGACAAAGCCTTGACACAAAACCACGAAAAGAGAAAACCATTGAGTCCAACACCTTAATGCGATTGGTTGTAAAGGGTTATGGGTTTGGATATTTGTAGTTTTACCCTCCAGTAAACCAACACGGCTGGCTGGAAAATCAACGTGTTCATAGGAGATCCATTTCGATTCATGGTTGTTTTTCATTTGTCACGTTAGTTTTTTGGGGTGTGATGCCAGTCCTTGGAAGGTTTAGATTGGGAAATGTTCTTCAAAACATGGCAACATATTTTAGTGGATTTCGTAAGTTGGTGAATTATTATTCCACCCAGATGATTGGTCATTGGAGGAGTTACAGTCCCCCAAAGAAAAGTATGGGCAAGATATCAGTCATCAATCTTTGTCAACCCACGCACTCATAGTGTCAATAGTGTTGCTCTAAAGAAAACTTATATTTCCAGTTTAGATATACTGTCTATAAGTCTTTCAACGGAAAAAAAGGGTCGATTCTTCATGTCAACCTGCAATTGTTGGTTGCTAGGTCCTCCTTGACGAGTTTGAATCTGAGTGACAACCGCATATGTGGACGTGGTGCTGAGCAAGTACTATTGGCTTCCAAAGGTACAGGCCTGGTTATGTACTCATGGCAACCCAATGCCACCAGGATTTCAAGAAACAAGGCCCTGATAGCCGGCCTTATTTAGGCACAAAGATGGTTAATAGTCCCTTCATAAGGCCGGCTATTTCTTGGGACTCATAGATTCCCATGATGTATGGATCTTCCTGCCTCCATTTGGTTACTGGTTTTCACTGCTGCCGAAAATTCACAGTAGTTCCCACCCGTTTAAAAACCATGCAATCCATGATAGATTCTGAGCATTTTTGACATTATCCTTAAAACCAAGGGGAGCCGTGGAAAAACTGGTTGAATCAGAATTTATGGCAGCTAGGCGGTTTGAAAGTCTTGTTTAACCCCAAACCTTGGGGAAATAGTCCAATTTCACTAATATCTTTTTGAATTGGCTTGAAACCACCACCTAGGAAGGGATTGTACGACGGTATCCTAGGTTCCAGTAATGATTGCATTCCCTTGGGGAACACCACCAGAAAAAGCAAGTATTGCAAATGTCTACTCTTCCATTAAGCCACCTCAGCACTTTTCAATTTTGGAAGATATGGAATTGAGTTGAAATGGGATGTATATTTATGTTTTAACAAAACTTTGGTGGTCCTTTAGACCCTTAGCCCCTGTGAGTTTCGTTGTAGTTTTACATATTATGACTCACTAAAAGTTTGACTTTTAGTTGAGGGACCTAAGTTTTGCCCAGATTTATTTTCATTATATCTACATGAGCAGCAACCAAAACCCTGGTCATTTGCTGTCTGTATAGAGCGGCTTTTACTACGCATGATATAGGGAGTGTAATAAGCCATTCTAAGGATCCCTATTAACCACTCAGTTTCATGGAATGCTACAAGGGGTTTTTGATCTCATATCTCACTGCGTTTCGTGTATCTTCAAATGTTGACGTCGGAGAAATGACTTTAGCTAGGTGGCGGTTTCAAACATTTTTTATGTTCACCCCGAACCTCCAAATTGACTTGAGCATACCCTCCAGGGAACTAACATATCCCCCCAAAAATGGCATTTTGAGTCGATGATTTTCCTTTTCCCCAGGTAGGATATGTTAATTTCCTGGAGGGTACCCAATAACTATATTGCTTTTCCTACTAAAAATGACCATAAAATCTAGGTGGTGGCAACTCAAATATTTTTTATGTTCACCCCGAACCTCCAAATTGACGAGCATATCTTTCAAAGGGGGAACAATTCAACCACCAACTGTCGTCATGACGTCGTGCCTCCGCCATTTTCGTTTCGTTTCCGACGCAGAGGTTTGGTGTTTTTGGACTTAGCGAGGAATGAGATCGGTCCACAGGGCCTGGAGTTGATGTGTGGTGCCTTGGTGTCTTGGTACTGATGAAAAATGGGAGTCCCTTGGTCGGTACTCCACGAATATAGGGCTTATAGAATGGTTAAGTTAGATATATATATATATATAACCCAATTTTGCAGTTGGGGATATATAACTCCCACTTACAGGGGTTATATATATGTAACCTATTTATAATGTATAAGGCCCAAGTGTTGTTTCTGAAGATGTTTTTTATGTCACACCTTGGAATGATTTTTTGCACTCATGGTCCAAGCACCGATGGTCAATTCACCTCCTCGGGGGTCACATCCCTGCTACGTGATCAGGGTGATAGACCATTGTTTATTGCAGTTCTTTACAAGGATTTGTTTGACATCAATTTGTAGGGATCCAATCACCTCCTTAGAATAGTAATGGAACCTAAAGATTATACTGATCCGAATCATTATTTGAGAGTATGACTGGATTCCTAGGGACATAAACAACTCTAAGCATATGTCGTCCCAACAACGAACCAGGACATTCAATGCTTGATTAAATATTAATGTTCACCAACCATCTCATGTTAAAATGTATTCTGAACAATTCATAACACCCTCAACCAGAATCACCCCCAAAAGGTGGTTTAGTAAGGGAATCGGACCTACCAGCAGGTAAACCGGTTTGGGCCCAAGACCTACCAGCAGGTAAACCGGTGCCTGCTAATCCTTGGGAGGGATGAAAACCCCGTTACACGTTCATCTTGATTTAGAACCGCAATGGATGATGGTTGACAACAATGACCGGGTCAATTTTTTATCTGATGTGGTTTGGCATGGTGGTGATAGTGGTAAGCATTTGGTCAGAACAGCCATTGAACGGACATTTGTGGTTGTTTTGGGATCATTGCCTCAACAGTCGCATGTTTCAATCCTCGATGGGCTTTTTTCGAAGGGTTCAACAGGGCCACGGGTCATCATTGATGGTACAACCAAAGTTTTGGGACATCCAGTTATGACGTGGGACGATCATTTTCACATGGTGGAGACGTGCTCTGGCATCGGTTGTATGAGTGATGGCATCAACGCAGTTGGGATTTCCATCAAAGCCAAGAATGATATTTCCGAGCCATTTTGTTCCTTCCAAAATAGACAGGGCTACCATGACATGATCCATGGAGATATAAGGGATAACCAAACCATTGCTAACATCCATGCAAAAGCACCACACTCATCGTGGTTAGCAGCAGGTTTTTCGTGTCAGCCTTGGTCTCGGTATGGGGACCAGAGAAAGATGTCAGACCCTCGTGCATCAACTCTGCATGCAATCCTTCGTTGCGCATTCTTTTTAAGATGCCATAGTGTAATCTTAGAGTGTGTCCAAGCAGCCGGGGCCGACCCAGAAGTGCAGCAGCTTTTGCATAGTTGGTGTAAGCTCACAGGTTTCAAGCAATCCACGGTTGATTTGTCGCTCCAACATTTGTGGCCAGCGACCAGGGATAGATGGTGGTGTGTCCTCACATATGGATGCCTCCCTGCAATCACGTTAGAACCTTTTCCAAAGTTTCCCCGGTTGCCTAATGTAGGAGATCTCTTGCCTCACTTCCTGCAACTATCAAATGATGAGTGTCAAGATTTGAGACTAGACTTGTACGAAACCAACAAGTATATTGAATGTGGAGGTCTAGAAAAGAACTTGGCTTCATTGGATTTGTGTCTACCCACCGCATTACATGGTTGGGGAAATCAACTCACAGGTTGTCCATGCCATTGCAGATCTCAACCACTTTCATATGCTAGGATTCGTGAAAAAGGATTGCATGGGGTACTAGTACCAATTGAAGGACACATTGAATCAATCCTTGGGAGAATACCCCAACTGAGACACATACACCCCTGGGAGTTGGCAATTTGTAATGGAGTAGAGCCAAACCGACATTGGTATCCACACCGACTAGCACTATCAGGATTAGGACAATTGGCATCGCCTCTTCAGTGTCTCTGGGTCCTTGCGCAGTGGAAATGGCATACCTTTGAGGGATATGATTTTCAGTACAACAAGTTTCCGGAACAGTTGCTATGGGAATACATGACCAAGCTTTTCACTATCCGAGATGAGCTTTTCATTTGTTCTTCCCTAACAAACCGTCAAAGGTTGTTCATTCGAGACCTGCATGCTGTTTTGGGTGGACATGCACAATCGAAACTTACAGTAGGCTCATTGCAAGTCCATGCTGATTTTGGGTTTGACCCCCAAAAAATCTTTCCACATTTGGGAGAGAAAATGGATGAAGAAGAAACACTGAGTCTACCTGAGGTTGTGTTGACTGAAGAAATTGAAGTTGGAGGAAATGATGAATCACGACACTCAATTCCATGTGTTGTTGAACTTCCTTCGATCCAAGATCTTGAAGCAATCCAGGCAAGTAAGAAAGGTAAAGGAGGGACTATCCCAAAACGCACTTTGGAACCTCATGGGGAAGTCCTTGATGTGACCAGCCCTAACATGAATTCTCCCACTGATGGTACTGCTGAAGAATGTTTGCCCAAGGAGACCAAAAAGGCTAGAACTGAATCGTATCCTTCTCCTCATTTTGAGTTTCCCACTTCTGGTGGGGTTCCAGGGTTTTTGACAAGGAAAGACCCAGGACGGTCTGCAGCTGAACTTATGCAACCACACCCAGACTTTGAGGCTGAGAACAGGACTTCCGATGAGAACCACCCCACTGAAGCACTGGGCAACGGGGAGGAGCCGACCCGGGACTTCAGTCAAGGGGGTTCAAGGATTCGAGATGAAGAACCAGCTGCAGACGTTCACTTGGATGAGAAGGGCACAGACACTCCCCAAGCAGAGCACTACAACTTGTCGCAGACAAAAGTTGCAGAAATACGAGATCAACCGGATTCGGTGGTTCATTCGCCTTCCTCACATGATGGATTGACCCAAGAATTTCATCAAAAAGCCATTGAAGTTTCAAAAACCATTGATGGAAGAGTCACTGTAAGAGTGTACACCCCAGGATCTTGGGTGCCAGCTTTTGTCAACATGTCAGCACAAGCAACAATCGGTAGCCTTTCAGTCGCTGAACAAAAGTTAGGTTCTACAGGTTTGCCGATCACAAGCCTTCGCGTTGATTCAAATTTAGGACTGCCGATTCCATCATCTCAAACACCATCGTCAATGCAATCGTTGTTTGTCGTTGATATCGGATCCAGACACACTCCTCAGTGTCCTCACGGTGAAAACAATGTTTTTGAACCTGCCATTGAATACCCATCTACAAGACTCTCAGTTTTGTATCAACAGGGACCTTGGGTGGCATTTGATGAAATGAAGTTCTATTTTGGGCAAATTGCTTCAGAAGGATTGGGAGTTGCTCTATCCCCCCTGTTGGTTAGGGAAAAGACACCTTCAGATTTGGAGATTCAGGCCATCCATGAGCTTTTAATGACCCTTCAACAAAATGATCGACTGAAGTACTTTACAGCCATTTTGATCAAGAACCATTGGGTCCCTGTTGTGATTTCACGTACTGCAAAGGGTTTCGACTTTCATTCAGGGGCAGAAGGAATCCACATCTTGCAACAAGCCGTGGCTGGTTTTGAGCCTGCCGTCGTGATCAATTTTACCAAAGTAACAGTCCCATCCCTTTTTCCTGCAGATTGTGGATTTCAAACACTTGGGAGTATCCTTGGGCTTTTGGGGCCCCCGTTGAATGAAGAAGCAGAAGGTGTAAGCACATCACATCATACCACTTGGTTTTCGCAGCAAACAGCAGAGAGTTGGAGAGTATTGTTTGAACACCATTTGCTATGCACAGACATGGGAACAACAGTCATAACCCACAGCATTGCTCTAGGAGGAGCAGGCAGGGATGATCTCTTTCATCAAATGAGTCAGATTCTCAAAGATCATGGAGTTCCAGATAGTGAGGCTGATGTTCGAACCAACGTAGTCATTGAAAAGATTGGAAGATCCGCTTTGGCCAAAGCATTACGTGCCACACGACCATGGGCAGAAATCAAGAGTCTGGCCAACAATGTTGTGCCTAAGGTGCAACTTGTTTTGCCGTCAGAGTTGCAAGCAGTAGTGTCAGCACGGCTCCAAGATCCCACTCCTTTTGGGGACAAGAAGCAAAAGCAACACAGAGTTGGTAAGGGATCCAAGCAGCCTTTGCGACTTTATGCCAAAGACCTCGAAATCACACCGGGTTTGTTTAAGCAGGGAGAAGATACCCCAATATCACAAATCAAACCAGAAGACATTGGGCCTGATGCACAAGGGGTAGTTGTCATGAATGCAGGTGATGCATATTCATACCTCAAATTGTCAGGCCCCATATCGAAAGCAGGCTTAGCCATTTTGGTTTTAGAACACCATGACCCAGCACTTCATGGTATTGGTGAGCTCGTTAGGTTTCCAGCGAGATGTGTGCCGACAGGAGAGCCAATCATCCTCACAGTGAAACTTGTACAGGTTGGGGCAGTCAAAGTAGCAAGGCATTGTCCCTCCCATCAACTTGCAGTCGAAGAAGTGCCTACTTCTGTCATCCGAGCAGTTGTTTTCCGTGACGAGTGTGACATTCCATGGCAGCAGTTTCTTGAGCATCCAGTCCGGCACATAGTTGATCAAAACCCCCTACTGCAAGATAATGGAGAGCATTCGGAGGGAGATGAGCACTTAATCTTGGATGTATGGGACCGCCAGACCCTCTCAAAGAAATTTGGTAAGGCCAAAGGTGATGAAGCAGACATTTTCATTGTGTGCATTAGAGTAGCCATTGAAGATCCCCGACCAATCCTTCAGCTATCCGGGAAATGTGGTACTTACTATGAACCACGAACAAGTGATGGTAGAAGTCCATGTGAGCTTTACCATGTGGTTTGGCTTAACAAGCTGGGTAAGAGTGATGCCGTCACAGCGCAGCAAGTTGCATCCATTTGGACATCGGTAGCCAGGCATGGAGACAGATTTGGTCTTCGCACTACCCGTGATCTTGCAGCCCAACTCCATGAACACCATAAGCCAAAATCACCATTCCTGTCAGGGCAGAGTGTCAACAAATACCTCGTTGGCCCATTCCCTTTTGGGGCGACTAGGATTGGAATTTTGAAAATCTTTAAGTCTTGGCAGTGGAATGCACGCCCCAATCAGCCCAGAGGCCGATCCATTGATGGTAAAGGAGTCTTGTGGGAGTGCCAGGCACCCACCAAGCCAGAGTATGAAGTGTATCATCTTTCCCACGCAGACGTTCTCATCACAGAATTGCCCAGCAAAAAAGGGGAAAATAAGCCATCCAATGAAGTGCTGGCATCATCCAGAACCATAGCTGCCTTGAAACAAAACCAGCCACAGAAAGGCACTGACCCTTGGTTCCATGGAGATGACCCCTGGGCCAATTATCAATCGCCTTTGAAAGTCCATCGTGCACAGCATGTGCAAACGTCGCAGCCACAACTTGCAGTGTTGGAAGCGAATATTGAGAAACAAATTGCAGCCCAAGTCAGCCAGCAGGTTGAACAACGACTTGGAAGTGAAGATGCATCAATGAGCAGTGTTGATGAGCAAAGGATTCGTAAGTTAGAGCAACAGCTCAGCAACGTTGAGAAGAACTTCAATGACCATGCCAATCAGCAGATCAAGATGAATCAACAAACCAACACTCAGCTCACGAACTTGCAGCAACAGATGGATAAGCAGTCGCAATGCTTTCAACAACACCTGGACTCTCGCATGCAAGATCAGATGAGCCAGATTGAACGGCTGCTCACCCAAACCCTCAACAAAGAAGGTGAGCATAAAAAACCTCGTCAAGAATGACTATTGCGAGAGAAGGGCCACAAATTAGGCTATCCAGCCTTGCACGCTTCGTTTTTGTCTTTCATTTTGCGTCTTTTTCCGTTTGCATGGCTTTGGCAGAGTGTTATCCTATTTGCATTCACGCTTAGAATAGGGGAAGCTTCACACCCAGGGCCTAGAGTTTCGGACTTCACAATCGGCACCTATAATCCCACAGGCCTTCTCCGAAAAGGTGAAAGGGTCGCAGAAATGTCAGCGAGTTGTTCGTTATGGGGTGTCACCGAAACTCATCTTACCAAAAGTGCACTTGTCCAGTTCCGAAGTGAGCTGAAATTCACCAGCTATCCTGCTAGGGTTGTTCCAAGTCATCCTGCTCCACCTCTTTCATGGCGAGTAGGAACCATAGGAGGAAAAGCTGAAGGAGTTTGTATCATCAGTGATTGTCCAGTTCGGGCATTGCCGGGGCAATGGGATCCCAACATATGGCAATCAAGCCGAGTTCAGTCCGCAGCATGTCTAATGGGAGATGTTTGGGTAAAAATGGGAGTATTCTATGGGTATGCCAAAGACCCACTTCAAGTGCATGTTCAAGAAGCCAGTGACACTTTGCTTGGTGCACTAGTTGATCGGGTTGCGAAACAGTCGGTGGGTCCCAGAATAATATGCGGGGATTTTAATCAAGAACTTCTTGCGTTACCCCAATCTCAAGAACTCGCTTCTTTAGGCTTCGTCGAGGTGCAGCAGTGGGCCAATCAAATGTGGGGCCAACCAATAGTACCGACATGTAAAAAGAAGACAGTAAAAGATTTTTTGTGGGTATCCCAGGAAATGCTGCCTTTCATCAAGAAAGTATGGGTTGATGACACCTTCTTTGCAGACCACGCAGTGTTAGCAATAGATGTATGTTTTCCACGGTCCAGTCCACAAGTCCCCATATGGAGAAAGGCAATGGCCATTGATTGGGAAGAAATTCAGGAGCTTGATCCATTACCTCTTCGTGACCACCAAATGACATGTGAGGAAATCTTTGTTGACCTTGAATCCAGAGTTGATAATCATTTGCAGAATGTCCATTCTAAAGGTCTTCTACCATCCCAAAAAGGGCGTTGTCAAACACAAGAAGTTTCTTTTGCCAAGCACAATGTTACACCCTTGAGACGTGGTAGAAAACATGAGTATCAACTGCAGTTCTTAGGTGAAAATTTCCAACATGTTCGATGGTGTAGACAACTCAGAAGGTTGCAAAGCTATGTGGCTTTGACTAGTGCACCGGGTAATGCACCGCATAAATGGCAGCACCGTCGTGAATTATGGGCCTCCATCCTTAAGGCTAAAGGTTTTGGGAAAAGTTTTGAACTGTTTTGGCACAGTCGTCCTTTCAAAGTTGCTACGGTTTCAGACATTTTGCCGACAAAACCACCACCACATGAAGTTGCACTAGGATTTTTCCTCAACTTCCAGGCCATTTTTAGCTCTTTTGAAAAAACCCTCATTCGAGAAAGAACCAAATTGGCCAGGCAACGTAGGACTGATGACCCCAATGTGATATTTAAGGACCTTGCCAGACCTAGATCACTTCCGGTGCAGACTATCCTGTCAAAGTCAATTGTTCATGTTTCCTATGTATCCACTGATCACAAACATATCGAATACACACCGGCCCGCCTTGATACCACACAACCTGTTTTTGGTCCCGTGGGAATGCTCATGCCTGATTCACACGAGGCAGGGAAAATGGATTTTCAAATGGACCCACAAATCCAAACAGGCGATACACTGGTTCAGCAGACCTTGCAAGGTGAGCTTTCGGAAGTGTTCGATGCATTTCATAACTTGTGGTCCCCAAGGTGGAATAAACATAGGGATACTGATGCAGATAGGTGGAAACCCCTTGCTGATTTCGTCCAAAATGAGATCCACCCACCGAGTGAACCCTTTTCCTTTCCAGAAATCACAGTGTCTGAGTGGAAAAAGGTTGTCAGATCAAAAAAAGCTGCTTCAGCCACTGGGCCAGATGGAATTTCTAAAGCCGACCTAGTACATATGCCAGACGACCTCACACACCAGATGGTCCAACTCTTCAATTCCATTGAGCAAGGCCGCCAATGGCCTAAATGCCTTTTGACGGGACTCATCAGTGCCATCGAAAAAACCGAACACGCCCAGGGGCCAAGCGATTATAGACCAATCACAGTTCTATCTATGGCATATAGGGTTTGGGGAACTATAAGGAGTAGGCAGCTTTTGACGTTCCTTTCAAAACATGCACCTATAGGCTTGCTTGGTAATCGCAAAGGGGCCTCCACATCAGATGTTTGGTGGCAAATTGCTTGTGAAGTCGAGGAGTCACTATACTATGACAGTTCACTGTCAGGTGCAGTTACAGATGTGGTAAAATGTTTTAATGCTCTGCCGAGGGTTCCAGTCATGATCATAGCACACCATATGAAAATCCCCTGGAACTTCATTCGAACATGGATGGGGGCAATTTCGGGATTGGAAAGAAGGTTCACAGTTAATGGGGCGACATCACAGGCCATTCGGTCCTGTACAGGCTTCCCAGAGGGTTGCCCACTTTCGGTAGTAGCCTGTTTTCTCATTAACCTCGCCTACCACAAGTATCTCCAACTTTCATTGCCGGGGCTTTCAGTTTGGAGTTATGTGGACAATTGGGAAGTAACAGCATCCAACTGTCATGATACAGATCAAACATTAGGAACCATGTTGGAATTCACTAGCCTTATCGATGTTGAGCTTGATGGAGCCAAGTCCTTCGTTTGGTCAACCCAATCTGCAGAAAGAGCATTTTTCAAAAAACAAGGCCACCAAGTCCTTAACAGTGCAAGAGACCTTGGAGGGCACCTCAATTATAATCGACAAAACACCTTGCATACCATTCGTGCTAGGCTTTCTGACATTAGAGAACTTTGGGGATGGTTAGCCAAGAGTTGTGCACCACTGCCGCAGAAACTTCGAGCTTTGGAATGTGTTGCATGGCCAAGATGTCTCCATTCAATCCCCACATTGCACATGGCAGAGGCACACTTTTGTCGACTTAGAAGTGCTGCTGTGAGGAGCCTTAATGCATATAAACATGGTGTGAACCCTATGTTGCATCTTTCGTTAGTTTGTCCCACTAGGTACGACCCTGAGTTTTATGCGCTTTGGGCCACTTTAAGAATGTTCCGTAGGCATTGTAACCCAGATGTGGCTTTTCCATTGCTTACAGCCATTGTAAACTGTGGCCAAAGGATGTTGTTTCAGGGACCTTGTGGAGCTCTTTTAAGTTGTTTTGCCGCAGTTGCTTGGACTTGGGAAGAAAATCACACAATACTCGATCATGAAGGATTGCAGCTTCACCTTCTGCACACGCCGATCCAGGTCCTAAAAACCCGCCTGATGTGGGCTTGGCAGTTAGCAGTAGGATCAAAACTTTGCACAAGAGATGAATTCACGGGGATGCAATATGTTGACAGGGAACTAACCATGCAAAAAATCGAAAGCCACTCGGCCGAAAATCAGGGTCTTCTTAGAATCTTGTTTAACGGCACCTTTTTCACCAGGGATAAGTTGCACCATAATGGATATCACCCAACTAAAGACTGTCCTTTTTGTGGATGCACTGATGGGGTTTATCATCGTCACTGGGAATGCATACACTTCCAGGATTTGTCCCAACAGATTAGTTCACATACCCGAGAGTTTTTAGAACAAATGCCAGACTGCATGGTCTTGCATGGATGGTGTCCAAGACCTTATGGTGCACTCCTTTTTTCGCAGTTGTTGGAGGATTTACTCGATCTAACTGGTCATTTTGCTACAACACCAGATGCCACGTGGACATTGCATCTTTTCACTGACGGGACTTGCGAAGAACCACAGTTTCCGACGTTGAGACTTGCAGCGTGGGGGGTCGCAGTAGCTGATATGAACACTGGTGGATTTTTGCCGGTGTCTCAAGGGCCAGTTTGGGGTCAACATCAAACAATTCTGAGGGCGGAAATTTTGGGGGCGATTTCGGCTTTTCGCTATGCACTTTTTCACGAGCAGAATTTTATGGTGTGGACAGACAACAAAAGAGTCTTTGACGCGATTCAACAGTTTGCGAAGGGAGGGGCTGCACCCGACCTTATGGCGACAGATCATGATTTGTGGGGGCGACTACATGCGTTGGTCAAACTTGCAATTTCTAAGAACATTTTTGAGGGAGCAGTCAAGGTTCGAAGTCACGAAGATCCGGATCACTACTCATTAGTTGAAAGATGGGCTATTGAGGGAAATGATTTTGCAGACGCTCTTGCACAAACAGCTCTCAAAAACCTGCCGAGTCAACTTTTGGAGACGTGGCACCGCATGAAGCTTTCACGACACGCAATTGCTAAGGCACGAGATGAGGTGCATCGGCTTTTCATCGACGTGGGGCAACGAGCTCTGAAGTCGGAACACTTGATGGAATGAATACAACTTTCACCCGAATGACGTTTTGTAAAGTAGACATGCATTTTGGACGTTTTCTTTTACTCCACAGGAGGTGTGAGGTTTCACGTGAGCCAGGCACAATGCCTTCCCTTTTTCGGGGTGGTGGCTTGCTTCTCATCAGGCCACGACCGTCAAGACCGAAGATCGAGGGAAATTCCCTTATTTCAGGAAAATCTAGGTTGGTGAAATATTTTAAATTTGGCCAGATATTTCAGCAGATTTTTTCTTTCTCCGAGGGTTTGCACACACATGACAAATGTGGGTTAATAATAAAGGCATAACATTTTGGATGTTTTCTTGTTTTTTGTCGCTGCGGTTTCTTTGGGGTTTCACTGGCGTTTTTTCGGGGAGAGTCGTTCCAGGTCGAGAAACAGGCAAAAATCAAACAGGGAGTTTTTTTATTGACTTGCTATCATCATACATTGATTCCTGGGTGAAAGTTCTCGAGATACATTTTTGCATAGGTTGATGTTGTTTTTTTGTTTCCGTTGCATTTTTGGGGCATACCTTTGTCGTGACGCATTCATGACATTGCAAATGAAAGAGGTATTTGCGTAGGATCCTTTGAATGCGGAAATGCCATATCACATAACATTCTACTTGTACTTCTAGGGCTTGCGACTTGTGCCAAAAAAACACCCCTTACCATTGCGTTTTCTGCTGAGTAATCTTTTTGTAGATGCTGCATTCAGTATATGTATATACTTTACACTAAATAAATATGCGAATGCGAATGCTTGCACTTCGGTTGCACAGTCGTGAAATCTATACAGTTTTAGCTTAACCCAAGAAAGAGATGGCTGTGATTACTTAGTGCAAGATTTTGCCAAATCTATATAATTTAATTGTACTTAGTTCTAACAAGCTATGCAAATCTACTTTACAAATCAGATCTATCTCCAGCTCAATATTGCCTGTCTGGAATTCCCATGTCGCGTCAACGGATTTAGGCAAAGATCAACGGATTTCACCAGATTCAGTGGCTATCACACACTTGGGCCCCCGTGATTCTTCTAGATCTGGAACCTTGCGCCGTACCTTTGGACAAAATGCCATCGTGCACCATGCCAAAGGCCTACATGGATTGAGGAAATGCAACTTGACTTGAATTTGAGTATAGAGGAATCATGAATCATCATCGAGATATGATATACATGTTGTAGTTTTGCTTTATAGTTTCTACTCAATCTTTGCACATATCTGCGTCTATGTGAGGCTTTGATATGACATGCGCACAATCAACAGCACTGCGTTTGCAACCAAACCCAAATAGGCATTTACTCAGAAAACGCCACACCTCCAGACCGCCATCCACTTCAATGACTAGATGCTTGAGGCAAATTTGTGGTGGTCTTTGGCATGACGATGACCGCAGCATCCTTTACACTTATTTTGTTAGAGCTTCTTCTCGGTCCTGCATACGTTTTTACCTCAGAGCTTTACAAAAGGTATTTGATGGTTTTTGCTCTCTTGAGTTGTGTTTGCATCCTTGAGATTTTGGAAAGAAAAAAATGGTCATAGTTAGTGTATCATGTCATAGTTTGGCGTTTCAGAACCCCAGGTCTATGGTCACTGTGCTGAGCCTCTGCCCCTTGCAGATACATTGCTGAAGACGCTTTTTTGGTCCTTCCCATTAGCAGATTGCCGAACATGAGCTAGGCAGCTGGTGAGCTGGGCTGGATTTTTTTTCCTCGGCTGGACGCAGATCGGAATGCTCCCCCAATCGCGAAGGTTTTATTAAGCTTTGGAATTCCCTACCAAAAAACAGCAATTTTCCATTACTGGGGGAGATCGGAAGAGCGTCGTG
>OMLO01001129.1_pt1 | contig 19860 bp, 20 predicted proteins | sample 1674811 | NCBI WGS metagenome assembly OMLO01 (sample SAMN06265003, study PRJEB25207) | coral metagenome | isolation source: Coral host | place: Mexico:La Bocana,Puerto Morelos, Mexico | collected 2008-11-13 | reverse complement strand
ACGTAATTTGAACCTCTTTTTTGTCGACAATTTTCAAAAGATGATGTATATATCACTTTAAGGAATATAAGACTTAAGGTCTTTGAGGGCATTACGTATCACAAAAACTCCACCAACATGTCCTCAGAATGTGGACAAAACGACATCGAGTGTCAAGTTGGTACAACCTTGATTGACTTTCAGCCGCTGATGCTAAAAATGCGAAAAAAGAGATCACTCATGGATCAAACGCCAAACTGCAACGCAACAAATAATGTGTGACCGGATCAAAAATGCAATGCAGCCCTTCAATGATATGTGGATGTAAGTGCATGCCTGGTGGAAACACGTCGCAAGAGTGATTAAAACATGTTAGAGGTAGCAAGCAATCTGTATAACTCAAAAATCGTTCACACATGCAAACCGATCAACGTTTCAAATGCCATGGGAGATATTGAAATCCAATCATGAGAGAAATGCCGTGAATGATTGGTCAGGGACGCCCTCCTTTTTCATGGGACCGTGATATATCAAAGCCGACGTCACTGGACTCCTGCCAGCACTGCCCAACGCCGGTTGGATGCAGATCAGTCGAACTACCGCCCGGGTTCATACCATATGCAGGGATCTCCATCCCTTTTTGCACCCCGCATGGTTACACAACATCTGGTTATCCCTCAACTCGAGATCATCATGCAACTGGAGCTTGCGAGACAAAAGCATGTGACCACATGCAGTACGCAACGAACAGGGGGGGAGTGTCCCCTCCAGAGACTGCTCAATGAATGACGCCATAGGTTGATCATTGGGTGCCAAAACAACATGCCACATCTGACGATGTAAACCAACCAAGCTAGGGGCTCCACGCTCCCCATCCAGGTGATCCTTCTCTGGGATCTCGGCTCCATCTGAAGCTGAGTCGGAAGAACGACTTGACGATGAATCACTGGAGGAAGCACAAACCTCAGAAACGTCGGCAGCGGCTGTAGAATCTTCTAAACAAGCAACTTCGACAGGTTCCTGAAATCTGAAAAATAGCCATGGGTCGTCTGTGGAATCTTTTCGATACCGTTCAACATTGAATTTGGGTTCAATGAGTGGAGCTTGCCCTCCACGGGCTAACGGTGTGGAGGGACGCCAGCCCTCAATCACCTTTTGTCGAACAATACCTTGCAAGGTTAGTGCTGCTGAGACATCGTCCCGTGCATATAGCCGAGTTGATGCTTGGACTGCACGATGTTTTCCTTGGATCCTCCGCATATCCTCTGGCAATTGCAACTGTGCTGCATAAGACAGAATAGTGGACTTAAGTCCATGTACTGTATAGGACTGTGCAGAAATGTCGACATCATCACAGCTAGATCTATGCCAAAACAACCGCAGATACTTCCGCAGAAAATATAGGCATTCGGCATACTGCATTGCTTGGATTGGAACTCGAATTGCAGAATCAGTACATGATGGAAACAAGAAATCAATGGTGCTGTCTTGACCATGTTTGTAATAAATTTGATCCAATGTACGCAGGAATTTGTGCAACCAAGTGAAAGATCCATAACTCAGAAACCCACGCCCAATCAAGCCCCAGGCCAAGTTAGAAACTGTCTTTGTTTGCCAACAAATCCCACGAAGAACCTGGTCAGAATAGCATAGACCTTCAATGTTGCAACGCTGAGCATCTGCAAATCTCAAGCTACTCCATGTGAGAAGCAGGAAGGTGCCGATCAAAATGACATCCACTTCTGTGCTCGTTGACCGCAAAAGATGCTTTTCCCAAGCACATAAAATGAAAAGGCTAAATGGCAGGGTCTCACGACGATCGGCGGTTGTGCGCTGTTTCCCGAAAGAAGAAACCACTGAACCGTAAACGCAGTCACCTAAACATTTCACATGCAAGTGAGAAAATGCCCATCGAAGTGATTTCAATGTCACTGATACCCCGGGGCCTTGTCCATCTGAGCGTCGAGCCAGCTTGTGGATACTCAACAGGTCTGCTAATCCAACGTCACTCAAGTTCCAAGGGTCTACTCTGGATGATGTACAAATGGAAAACCAATGCATCAATGCTCCAAAATATTTAATCAGTGTCCCTGCAGCAAATTGGTTCAGAAAACGCTTCACATGTTCCTCCTGTTGTGAGCTATGTCGCAGATCCTGAAGAAACTTCGATTTGTGACCAAACACATTCGAAACCTGGACCCACAAAGACTGAACCAGTTTGCTGTCACTTGCCATCTTGACTCGAGAAACATTGGACGACTGAGGCTGAGGGGCCGACAACTGCACTCGTTGACGTTTGGCCAAAGCAACCGGTCCACTGAAATTTCTATGTTCCGAAAATGGGTTCAACTGTGACGAAGCAGCTGGCGTTTCAAGAACAGAAACAATGCTATCTGGTCGTTTCATACGAATTTTGGGGACTGGTAGCCCACCTGACTGCAGTCCATGAATGCGAGTAGGTTCCAAACGTTGGACCAACTCCGGTCGAGGCAAACCTGGCTCATAAGTGCAATTGTGGTGGACCTTACTGAACACAGGAGCTGTTGAGTCAAGTTGAAAAGGAGATGAAAACCGTGGACCTGAGATAGGCAAAACAGGGGCCGGTAGTGGCAAATCTGATGTATCCTCAAAATTTCCCAAACCAGAATCCATATCATCTGAAATAAGATCAACCGAACTGACATCTGCCTCATCAGATAAATCTTGCACAATTTCCCATGACTGTTCAAGATCACTGATGTTCATTGTGACCCTCAATCTCGGCAGTTGCGATGAGCCCAGCACGAGTGGTGAATATGGTCTGCTGTGGCCCTGCTACAAGCAGATCGGCAATACTTGCAACTTTGTCCACACGATCCTCTTGGATTCCTAGGACGATGATGCACTGACGCTGGTGGGGGATCAAGCCAAGTACCTGGTGATGCGGGTGCAGGTGCTGGCGGTGGAACTGCAGAGTCTGAGTGTGTGGAATATGTTGCGGTACCCCCACTGCTATGTTGATGCGCAAAACGATTGGTAAGTTCAAACCACACAAGATATAGGATATGCAGCAACTGTTGAGTCGAAAGCCGTGAAAAATGCCCTGGTGTCGCTTCCATCAGGCCCCCGGGATCCGCCGGTCAAGTAACACAAAAGATTTAAGAAAAAAAATGTCATGTGACTGAAAGAAAATTGCAAAAAGAAACTTGACACCGCCAGACCTATAAACAACATGTCATGCGACTGAGAAAAAAACATCAACCTACACATGAAACGCCACATGAAAGCAAAACAGGAAAATTTCAAATCAACGCCCTGAATGTCACCTTGATCCAAAATGTTTTGGGAAAAACATATACTGAAGTCCCTACAAACATTACTGAACGAGTACAGTTAACGTTCAAGGTGACATTCATATATCGGAAGTTTCTAAACTCATATACAGATAAGTTTATTTAAAAATATCAATAGAAGTTATATAATTAATATAGGCCAAGCTCTTCATATCTTTTATATTTCACTTTTTGTCTGGATGCTGGATAATTTGATCGTTCGAAGCAACAGCAAATGTTGAGACATCTTATCCCAACCAAACTTGGAAACATCAATCCCCCTTTAAGGGAATGAACGCAAACGCAATGGGCAAAATGCCATAGAGAGAATCGACACATGTAGTGTCATCAAGCTGATCCGTCATAAACAGTGTGAATGTTTTGGAAGGATTCCTGAAATCATTGTGGAGCAATGCAACATGGAAAAGAGATGGCCATAACAAAAATTAACTCCCCAAAGCAACAAAGGGTTTGTGGAGGGTGGGGAAAATTTCAAATCAACGCCCTGAATGTCACCTTGATCCAAAATGTTTTGGGAAAAACATATACTGAAGTCCCTACAAACATTACTGAACGAGTACAGTTAACGTTCAAGGTGACATTCATATATCGGAAGTTTCTAAACTCATATACAGATAAGTTTATTTAAAAATATCAATAGAAGTTATATAATTAATATAGGCCAAGCTCTTCATATCTTTTATATTTCACTTTTTGTCTGGATGCTGGATAATTTGATCGTTCGAAGCAACAGCAAATGTTGAGACATCTTATCCCAACCAAACTTGGAAACATCAATCCCCCAATCAGAGCTAAGTTTGAAGGGATAAGTACGCCATGAAGACCCCCAAAATTAAGGAGTGGACTTATCCAGCATCTGACAAATCAGCTAGGAAGGCTCCATGGAATCCATGCATGAGACGGACATAACTGAGGATGAAACTCTAACTGCCATAACATCCTAAGATTCAAATCGAAGCGATCCTCAAGCTTCAGTGAACAAGGTGGATCACCAATACCATTCCATCTGCTGAGAGCGTCGGCAATCGTGTTATCTCGTCCAGGAATATGTGTAACATCAAATGCCATGCCGGACATGGCCAAAAGAATGCTAAGCTTTTCCAAAAACAATGCTAACGGGAGTGCAGTAGTGAATAATTTATTGGATACTGATTCAGCTCCAGTGTTGTCAGATAAAGCTGGCACTCGTACTGACATCCGAAATCCTGGTTGACGTCGAGCCACAACAAAAAGCAGGGCAATCTGCGCCAATGTCTCCAGTGAAGTAATGTCTTTTTGGAGATCCTGATGAAGTGGAATATCCATGTCATCGAAGTCGGTTTTTGTCAAAGGGAGACAAAACCATTTGCATTCAGAGGATGGAAAATACACTATGCCACCAATGCCTGCAGATAATCCAGAAGCAAAGGCGTCTGCCACACAAACGCCTGGCCAATATGGCTTTGGCCATGTAGATATGATTGGAGGAATATCACGCAGCCATCGTTGATACATGGACAGTGTGCGACTGGATGAATTCGAAAGCCGTCGTTTAGATGATGCTGGATCTCTAATACGCAACCAGATTCGTCTATCAGACAGGTAGCAGTGATGTAAATCTGCAACTGAGGACACGGGTTGGTGTCTCACTTGAATCAACTTGCTCCCAATTGGGATAGATGTGCCGTTGGGGCAAGAATGAAATGTAAGATCATCTCGTATGCAAGTGAAGATACTGTTCCAGTTATCTTGGGAAATACTGAAATTTGAGGCTGGAATGCTAGATAGGTCATGGTAAAGAGAATGCAGCCATGTCCTCATACTAGGAAAAAGTTGTGTAATCCACATAGCCAAACCCAGGAACTGTTCAATGGTCTTTCGAGATGTTCGGTCTGAAGCGGATAGCTTTGAAATCAAAGCTCGGATTTTTTCCAATTTCGATGTAGGAAGGCTAACACAACCCACCGCCAAATTCCAGTTCCAGCCTATCCACTTGATAGTGGAACCCAGTTCACATTTACGCCAAGAAATAGGAATGCGACATAATTGGCAAAAAATGACCACAAGACAAGCTGTCACAGGCATCATAGAAGCATCTTGGAACATCAATAGATCATCCACGTATAAAAAGCCAGCATGGGCTACCCAAGCCAAAAGATGAAATGTACGAACTAAAAATGCACCAAATCGCGACCAGAAGTGTGCTGAGAATACCGCTCCAAATGGGCAGACATTGTAAAAATACAACTGACCTTTCAAAGAAAAGCCCAAGAGACCACGGTGATCTGGATGCACAGCTATTCGTTTGTGGGCGCTCTTGATATCAAGAGAAAAGCCCGAGAGTCTACGATTGGAAGCTCGCAGTGGATATGTACGTAAAATATCCCTGGCAGTCGGTAGGGTGGATCGATCCGGCATCTTGCAACGACTGTTAACACCGCAAATGGAGCTATCCACGACTAACCTTGCTGGACGGCCCTCACTAAGGGCTAAACCAAGTTTTCCCACTGCCACACCTAGTGGCCATTTCTCTTGAGCTGCTGCCAGGTCCCCAGGAAAATGGGAAACCCAGCCTTGGTCTATTTCTTCACGAACAAGGTCCTGCACGACCTCAATGTTGTCCTCAGCAGAAGCCCAGTTAAGATGGTGAACGCTCAAAGGGGTCTCCATCGTAGCTTCATCAGTATTCAAAGGAAAACAGTTTGATGATTCAATGGGTTGATTGAATCCTGTGGGAACCCCCTGAATGAGATAGCCAAATAATGATGTATCCGGATCCTCTGTGATGCGCTGCAAACTCTGAAGAATGTGAAGATGCATAGGCTGATCCGATGGGACTGACCAGTCTGGAAGCTCTCCATGAGCCTCCAAAAACTCTTCTAGCCAACGTCGAAAAGGTTGCAATTGTTCATCAGAGAATGGAGGTGAATCAATACGGTTGTAGAAGTGGTTCGTCAATTGTTTATCCAAACGCTGAGAAAGAATCTGCTGAATCCAATGTTGCCGTAACACTTGAAAGATATTAGAGACATCAGAGGGAGGGTGACTCCAATCACCGCATGAATGAAAACCTCCACCGTCTTGACGAACAAAAGGAGGACTTCGTAATGGCTTGACAGGAACCAGCAGCTCCAACTCAGAAAGGGACAAATTACGGCCATGGTGACTAATCAAGGGGTTGATACGTTTCGCAAACGCTGAGGCCAACAAGGGCGGATATTCAGCCGTATATCGACTAAGGTAAGCTCCAGATTCTGTACGGACCCCGGCAATCTGTTGGTGTGCAGAAGGGCCGTGCGGGCATGTACAAGCCAGTGAAGAAACCAAATCAGATGTAGTGCAAAACATCCAGCTTTTCGCCCAGTCACGGTCAAAGTGACATGCCGCCACCACAGAACAGTAACACCTGCAGGTTGAAATAAACGTCTGAACCTCCGGCTCTTGCCAGCTCATAGCAGAAGAAGGCTGCTCAAGGTGACTGTGGCCTCCTGCATCAAAGGTCAGAGTAGCGCATTGAACACACCGAGTCAGCATGAGGCGACTCTCCTGCACTGCCAACATATCATCTGCAGATATGCCAGGTTTCCCGTCAAGAAATTCTGGCGTCCTCAATGCTGGAGGCCCATTTGGCCGTAACTTCAATCGGCTATATTCTTTACATGCGGGGGAATTTGCATTGTAGCCCACAATGCCGCTGGCACAAATCCGAAGGAGTCGTTCAAAAACGGCGTCATCGAAGATGTCAAGCGACACATGTATGAGGACGTCAAATGAAAACAAATCACCCTGCAACTCTGAGACTGCTTGGCTGAGGGGTTTGTTAACACCACAGCAGATATCAAGAAAAATTCTGTTCGCATCATGAACTGAGGATAAGGCACCCCAGGGTGAAGACAATGAAACTGATGGAGATGGGAATGGTGGCTCATCTGAAACGTTATGCCCAGGAGGATCTACTTCCTCCTGCAAATGGGTCACACTGGATGGAACATAACCTGAACCGGCTTGCAATGCTGGTGAAACTGGCGGCGAAGGGGGAAACTCAAACGACTGTTGTAAATTCGAAGGAACTGATATATCTGAAATTGTTGCATTGTCAGAAAGAAAATCAGCTCCAAGTGAAACGTCTGCTGGAGATGTGAGTCAGTGAGCGGTGGACTCGTGTTGAAGAGCCCCGTGGTCTTTGCCGCATGCATGCCCATCCTTGGTTGGATATGCACATACGTGCTTGAAGCGACAATTTTCCATAGAACATTTGCCCACTTGAAATCGCATGCATAACTGATGACGTTGTCCCCCATGATTGATCTCTGTAACCCATGCCACTCGGGAACCCTTGGATCCCTTCTTGCCTTTTTTGCCATCGCCCTTATGAGATTTCCCATCACCTTTGCCATATGGAGCCACACGATTGGGACGGGTCCAAGAATCACCCTTCCCTCCCAGTGGAGGTTGCTTCAAAAGACGTGGACGGGGTTGAAGCAATGATGCCATCTCAGATCTAATGTGCGTCACCTCATGTAACGCGTCATCCCACGACCAGTTGCGTTCGGCCACTAAGTCGCAGACTATCCCCATCAGTGTTTTGTCTGCACTCTGTGCCTCAAGGATCGATGGGTTCCTCAATCCGGAATCGCTCTCCAATCGCACTGACATGAATCCCAAAAAACGTAGGTAATAGTCTTTCAGAGATGCAAGATGTGCAACCCCGACCATGGACATTGCAATGCTGTATGTCTCAAAAAGCGACCGTAGTGCATGTAAGCCCAATCCACCATTAGCTATCTCAATGGTGGGTGGATCATCTAAGATCATGGAATGGAGACTCATGGTTTCCGACTTGGGAATACGTCCAGATTTGCTTGAAGCCACCTCATCGGATCGTTGCTGGGAGAGCCTAAACTTCCAAGGGACCCACTTGTGATCCTTTTTGGCATGTTGGTGATGAATCATGGACAACAAACGAAGGCTTGGTGTATTGTCAGCTGTAAGGATTTCAGCAGGGTAATTACGCTTAAATGAACTCTTCAATGATGCTACCACACTGGATGTGAGCTTGGGTGCAAAACTCTCTGTCCAGGATCCTGACGTACCTGTGTCTGAGGATGCGGCAGCAGGCTCCAATTGTGGAGGGGATGGTGCGTCTTGATGTTGCTTACATCTAGTCCAGGCAAGTCGTAATGCAGCTTTCTGAAATGGGACTAAAGCTCCAACAACACCACCCAAGACCTCTGGTAAATCTGCCTCGAAATCCAGCATAGCGAAATGTTCCAAGGTCCAACCTTGCTCAAGGATTGCATCAGAAAAAGTGTCTTGGACCTGACAGTCTGTCAGGATCTTTCGAAGGGAATCATTGGAGACATCAGCCATGGCACGGGAGAAATAGGAGATAACTCGATATAAGTATATCAGATTATATTTAATGCGAGACAATATATGCTTTGGAGCATTTGTCCTATCAATATACCCCGAAAGTTGCTTTGGGGCAGTGACCCTTAAATGGTGAGTTTTATGATGTATTCATGTTGGACAACAACATGCGCAAAAACAAAAGAGGTTCAAATTTCACGTAATTTGAACCTCTTTTTTGTCGACAATTTTCAAAAGATGATGTATATATCACTTTAAGGAATATAAGACTTAAGGTCTATAATTCCTATTGTATAATTTATTTTTTTTTGATAGCTGTATAGCTCGCGTATTTTTCCTTACGCTCAGTTTCAAGGATGATAGGAATAAGACGACAATACCACCCACGCTTTTCGAGCCCACAGATGTAACCGGTGTATCACACTTGGCCGGTGCTGCCATTGCGGTCAACCTTTAGGCGTTAGGATGACCTGAGACTCGCCCTCTTGGGCAGTTTTGAGGATCAGCATCCTCAAAGTTGCTCAAGATGGCTAAATCTTTTGGGAAAAAAACGTTGATGTTGAATTTCCATCCATCATGAATCATGCAAGGTGCTGGCTGGGGCAAGCAGAAGACAAACATAACATGTTATGCAATGATGTTTGTCGATTAAAAGAAGTGGATCTTAGGTACTTTCCATCCCGAGGCCGAGGCCAGTCAATCGTTCAGCCGAGTCTTTGTCTGATTGGGTGGAATCTTTGCAGATGGTGTGAGATGCATTTGCTTGCAGTTGTGTGTTATGCTCTCCTGCTTTTGAGTCACATGGTGCACTGAGAGCCAACATCAGTAGTTTCTGGCTCTTTGAGCAATGCTGGGGCCTGCGCAAGATGCTTTGGCGACAGCGGCAGCCAAGGCCAGCCAGGCCCATGATTTGCTTGTTTCTGCTGCAATGCCGCTTGTGCTCCGTTATGGCTCTTTGGACCAGGCCAGGGCCAATCCATGTGGGTTGGGAAATCGGTAGTTGGGAAATCAGAGAGAAAGTTTAGCTGAATGTAACTGATGAGCTGATGTATTGGGAAAGGGCTCTCCATTGTTGATTGTTTGATTGGAAGTTTGGAAGGCTTCTTTAGGTTTGTATGTCAGAGGCGGCGCAGTTTTCCGGCATCCATCACCAAATCAATGATATGACAGTGCGACAGGACAGGATTCTCAGACTTGCTTTCTAGCAGCCAAACTTTTAAACAGACAGTTAGACAGTGCTTCTGATTTTCGACTTGCGACCGACAGGTGAAATCTTTTCATGAAGCAATGCAGCTCATCCACAACCTCTCCAGGGTTCCTTGTTTGCGCAAGCTAATGAATTGTGTTGAGCTGTAGACTGTAGACAGACAATGCCAGTGTTGTGAGTTGCCCCTCTGGCCAATGCATGGTGAGTTGTGGTGCATGTCTTGAAATGGCGCCGTCTGCTGGCTGTTGGTGGTACTCATTCATTTTTCAAGTAGCATTTGAAGCTCAATATTTCTGACGATGGCTACGTACCATCTTACCCTGAAAAAGGGTCATGACCTCAACCAACTTATCGATGGATTCTTTGAGGATGTTGAGTGCAACCTTTCAGAAATGATTTCGTTCTATGACACGTCTTTTTTGGTTGATCATCGAGAAGAGTTGTGGATGCCTTGGGATTTCAAATTTGAAGAGTCACGTTGTGTGGCTTGCTTGGCATTTGACTCTTTTGCATTCATCAAAGTGATGAAATTCTTCGAGATGCGGAGCCTTTCTTTGGACCACATGCTTGAATACACCATGGAGAACCCAGAGGTCATTGGTCTGACGATTTCCTTTTGCATGTGTAGAAGGGACACTGAAGTCAATCTGATGAAGAACGAAATTTCAAACCTCAAGGATGAACTCAGTGAGACGAAAAAAAAACTTGCCGAGCTGGAAGCGGCGACGAAAGAAAAACTTGCCGAGCTGGAAGCCGAAGTACGCAGAATGCAACCTGAAAGGTCAAGGTCAAGAAGGAGGTGAGAAAGAGTTTCACAGTTTCACCCATGCAGATCGACAGGTGGTTTTTAGAGAAAAGTTGCTTTACTCCTTCGTCCTTCGTCACCAACTTTTTCAAGTCAAGTCTTTAGGATTCTTCATGAATGATAGAGACTGGCGCTGCACACCTGCCGAGGTTGACCAAGAGTACCACATTGCACTGGGCGGAAGCAAGCATGCATCACTACAGCCTACTACGCGATTTGGACGTGGCAAGGCTTCATACAGTCTGAAGCAGGTTTTTGCACCTTGCTTGAACTTGCTTGAAACAGTAGACAACCAGTGGAGTCAGGAGTCAGGAGGCGGATCTTTTTATGTCAGGTCACGGTCACGAGTCACGGTGAGGTTAAAGCTTTAAACGGCTCGACTTTTCTCCAAAGATTTTCAAAGCTTAAGCTTACTTACTACAAACTAGCAGAAAGCGGCTAGCGGCTTATGGGCTCAATTGGTGTCACTGATTCATTGACTGGACTCCATATTAATATGCCATATGAGTCATATGAGCTGGCTCTGACTGTTTGAAATGCAAGTGAGCATGCCTTGAATTGTCTGTGTGAAAAAGCATGCAACACGACCATGTCAGGAGTACATGTCCATCGGGATACACTTGAGAAACCAGCGTCGAATGACTTTTGTCATAGAGGCGGCCTACCACATGACGTGCGGCACCTATGGTGATCTCTTGCATAGCATCTCCACAGACGGAATCACCTACCAAGGATATCGCCAACTTTATTTTGTTTACTGTGCTGCTGTGAGTTTGTGAATGTGATTGAAGGATTGGTGTTACATTCATGCAGCTCTGCAACTCAGTCTTCCTACTGCGAAAAGGAAAGTGCCAAGCCACCAAGAATCAACAATTTCATTTTTTAGAAACCGAGAATTATCAGAGTCCAGTCCAGTCTGAATTTTAGGCTTTTGGCTTGTGAGTCGTGTGCTGCGAGGATTGAACAACTCGCCATCACCTGCAACACTGAGTCGCGCTCGATACCGTTTAGATGCATTTTTGATGCTGCTCCGACAAGAGCAATGGAGCAATTGGGAGCGAAGTGCTGCTGCTGCCAGGCTTGCCGGGCAGTTGGCTTCTTCAGCCGTCATTTGCATTGGCCACTCGAAAGCAAGTGGTGTGTTAGCAAGTGAACAGGATCAGTCAGTTTGAATTTGTTTGTCAAGTTTCAGCTTGTTTGCACTCTGCATGTCTTAGCTGTCTTGGCTTTCTTTGTTGGGATATACGCAGTTGCAGGCTCAGGATATGACATGCAAATCTGGGCTGAGGTGTTTTGGCCCAAATTTTGAGAAAAGGCGTGTATAGATTGCTCCACTGTGATCATGCCCTCCAGGTCTGGCCAGGCCATGTCTGAGGCTGAATTGCAATCAGCGTCACAAAGTGCTGCGCATGTCAAGGCCCTCATTCTTGACCAATGCCACACAGTATCCAAAGCAAAGGCTCAGATCGTGACCATTGAGGCCAGAGCCTTTTTCAGTACCCTTGAGTGGATGCTTGAGTTGCATACAGACCAGCCAGAGATTGCATCAGTGATCACGCAAACCGACAATATCTTCGTTGTTGTTCCTTGGCGGCATGTCTTTTGTCATGTAAATCTTTTTGTCAGGCCTGCCGAATTCGCTGTGTGGACATCATGTGAACCAAAAAAAAATTATGCCGAGTTTGAAGGGCTGCAGTGACAGACATTCAAGTTTTGAGTTGTAAATGTGAGGTTGTGCGTGACTTGATGTCTGCAGATGAGACCGATGATGATTTCAAAGATCAGCTGAGCTCCTTGGCTGCAATTTTTCAGAATCATAGTCAGTCAGAATCACACTTCCATTTTCAGGCCGTTGTGAGTTTGGTTTGGATATAACTTAACCGTGCCAGTGCAGTTGCTGTTGCAAATTTGTTGCAAGTTTGCTTTCATGAATCGTCCCCATTGCCAGAGGTCAAGTGGCCACGGGATTGCTGAACGAGCCATTGCTCACAAAGGTGGTCCAGAATGAAGATGAGAAGATTGAGAAGGTGGGCCAAGGCCATGTCTTTGGCATGGCCCGACAGCCGATGATTGAAAAGCTCCCCAGTGTGATCAAGGGGGACTACCAGCAGCGCATTGATGAACTTGAGAATGCGACCGTATGGCTGCGCGACTTTGTGTTGGGCCACCTGCAAAGGAAGCGTGCTGATGCTGCAGAAAGTGTCACTGACAGCAGATTGCGCTTGCAGGGTCTGCTTACTTACTATTACTCGGTCATGGTGGATGTGAACTGCCTGTGTGCCTTTGGAAAAGCGGTGATCGGCAACATCTAACTGCTGTAAACTGTAAACTGGTGTAAACTGTAAACTGGTGTAAACTGTAAACTGGTGTGAAGTGTAATGTTGTAGTTCCAAGAGCCAAGTGTAACAGCTGTAACACTGCCACCAGCTGCTTTTTCAGAATCTTAGGCAGAACGGGGCAGTAGTGCTTGCCAACATTCATATTCATATTCCTAGTTAATTTTGCTTGCCACTGCGACTGCTGTTGGCCATGCATCAGTCACTCAGTGAGCATAGGGAAAAAAGGAAGGCGTGACTTGCCACCTGCCTTGACTCAACTTAAATGTTGGGTTGCAATCGTTCAACGTGACAAGAAATGTTCAAACACCCATGGCGTGTCAGTTTTTCCGCTTTTTGTGGCTGTGACTGTGACTTGCGGGCGACTCGCGGGAAGGTTTTGGTTCATCGCCACAGCGGAAGGATTTGTTCATCATCAAGGAGTTCATGACAAAGTCACATGGCAAGTGGCAAGTGGCAAATTTATGAGAGTCAGTGACTGACAGTGAGAGTGAGTGAGATGAGATGTGATGAATAGACTTTGCCTGGGCCTGGGCAGTCCAAACATTACTTAACAAACTAACAGTCAACAGTCAACAGCCAACAGCTTTGACTTTGATGTAGCTGATTTTTTGACTTTGCAACTTGCAACTTGAAAGCTTCAGATTTCAAAGTTCAATGAAACAAAAGCACCAATCATAACACATGCCCTCCTGATAAAGATCTGTTCTTCAGGGTGTGCATGTGCAGTGTGGAGTGAAATTAGCGGTGGACAGCTAGCAGTGGACTACTGACTATATGATTGTGATTGCGACTGTGGCGAGGCTGACAGATGCTTTCCAAGATTGGAAGGAGGATGTGTTTGCTGCCAAAACCACACGGCGACCTTTGCCCATAGTTTCTTTGGGGAAGGGTTTTTTGGCTGCGTTGGATTGAACACATGAACATTGGCGCTGGCATTGTGGAACACCATGAATGCTTCTGTTTGTGTGTGCTTGCAGTGCTTTACTTGCAGATTGTCAGACTGCAGGTTGCGCTGGGTTTTGCAGCAAGCTGGACGCTCTATTGTGGGTGCTTAGGTTAGAGACTGGGAGAGACCATTTCGAGTCCTACACCAGGTCCTGCATCTCCATGCTGAGCGACCAAGGCTGATTGTATTTGATGTTCGAATCTTCTAAGGATGGTTTGCTGTGATTTCCACCCATGAACAAAACAGTCAACACACCAGTGAACTACGGTTTTTAGTTTTTAATGCAGGGGGTTCCTCAAGAGAAGGTTGGAGCCCATTGTTGCCAAGTGGTGCCAGGAACTGAATACAAGCTGCAGCAAGCACCAAAAGTCGACTTGCAGAAGGTGGAGCATGAGTGGGCAGGCATTGTGCGCGGGCAACCTGACACAGCAGCATCTGATGATCTTGAGATGCAAGACTTTGAGGAGGACGACTTGAATTTGCTGTAATTTGGCAAGCAACTGATGAGGTGGAACGAATTGTGCATTTCAAACGCGACAAACGCATGTCATCTACATTCAGCCACCACCATTTCGTATAATGTCCTAATCTTAACTCGTGTCATGATCCAGAAGGCGCATCCAGCAATCAGTGCATGTATGTCAAGTGCATGTCCATGTTGTGAGAAAATTGAAAAGATGTAGTGAAAGAATGGTCAACAATCATGATCACAGTGGTGGCCTTCTGCCTTCAGTCAGGCACATTGCCAAACAACTTTTGGCCAAACCACTTTACAGAGAGCGCTTTCTTCATTTCAATGTTGATGATAGAACTTCGCGAGAAAAGTTGAAATCCTGGTCATTGAACTTACGGGGTTTGAGATGGCAGGCAGTCATGGAGTTCACATTAGCTTTGAAGGATGTGGAACATATCCTCAGGTAACTTGACTAAAGTGGCATAACCGAAGAAAACAACTTGACCTGAGGCAGATTTGCCTGCAAATTTGCAAACACACACACACACATGTTGCCTTTTTCTGCTTGGTTCTGAGTTCTGACTCGTTCTGGACTTAGACTTCCAGGATTCCTGGCATCCTCCTTGATTCTTCTTTCTAGTCTTGACTACTTGCCTCTTGGCTCGACTTGTTGAATTCTTTTCTCGTGCTTAGGCATAGCTGGAACAAAAAAATCTTCATGGGCGAGTCAACGCCAAAGCCAGCTGCAAACGATTGCTATCGGGGCGAGGAGGCCAACGCGCCAGAATCTTTTGGAGTCACGGTTGAACGGCTTGATGGTGTTCTGAGAGACCCGTGCTTCTGGAGCCGGGTGCATTTGGTTTGTGGCTTGCCTGCATTGTAGCCTGTAGCGGGCCAGTGGCCTGTAGCCTGCAATTTGCAGCCAGCAGCAAATGGATTGAAGTTCCAAGAAACACGCCAGTCACACCACCATCATGGTTAAATCATACCATGTATCAAGTATAGTATGTTTTTCACAACTTAATGATCTGCACAGTTCGGGGGGCTGTGGACGTGCCAATTGTATAGTCACTTTGACTATGTTCTTGCAGTGCTGCTTTTGCTAACTGCAGACTGCAAGGCGACCTAGCTCAAGAAGCCAATGCTGTGGCAGCATGGTCTGAGGGTTGCCCTTGCCACAGTGATGACCCAGACCAAGAAACTATGGAGGAAGAAATGAGGACGCTGTGTCCTGGACCTGTGGTCATCCCGCAGAAGTGCAGTTATCGTGGTTGCCGCGCCCCTCATACTGGCAAAGCCCTTCAAGAGCAACGTGATGCTTTGCTACACGATCGTGATCCTTGCTTGCATTGGGTTGTTGCTTGCGTTGGTCCCATGGCCACATCAAGTTCCATCATCATCAAAGGGTTCATGGCGTTTGCCAGTTGTTTCTTGAACTATATCATTGAGCATGAAACATTGTTGGGCACCGTGTTAGAGATCAAGTTTTGACATGCACATTTCCAACTGCCAACAGGTTGTTCTTCAAAGTGCATTTTGTTGCTTCAGGAGAGGATTTTGTATCATTGTGCTGGCCTTCCACATGTGCAAAAAGCAGAGCTTCTTCAGGACTGGCTTGCTGCCAGGACACGTCTTTGGAGTATCTTGACTCGACACACTTTTCAGTGTTCGTTCTTAATCTGGTAACTGGTAACTGGCAGCTTTCATGAAAGCAAGTGCTTGTTGCCACATAGCCATTGGGAAGTAGAGACCTGATCAGTTGAGCCACCGTCCACTGTCCACTGTGTTTTAATTTGAAGGTGAGATCTATGCCAAGCTCTGTTTCTGGCAGTGCTTGCCCTGGGTCCTTTGCCACTTGGCTGTCAGACACCAGGGTGAAGGTGACATCAGTTATCACAAACAATCCGGTCTTTCCACTGCGTTTGTTGGAGCATGTTGATGTCGACTACACCTTTTTTGGCTGAAACAGTTGTCTGTCACAGACTCCATTGGTGAATCGTTTCTGTGCACCATGCACTTTGGCATCATGTTGGGAAGCGAAATGAACTTGGCCATTGTAGTCACTGCTTTTTTTACAACCCATCACCACCCGATGACTTTGCGGTTCTGCCAAGCAGAGTGGAAGGGGTTGGACCGTGATGGCTCTGAAGTCCCGTTGCGACCCTTGTTGGAAAGGCTCGCCAGAGGTGCGGCGGTGCAGACGCTGCGGACACGGTCTGGTGAAAATTGACAGACGGGAGACGGGAATTATTGAATGAAAGAAATCCATTATAATTTATAATGACAGGTGACTCAGGTGACCAGAGTTGAGACACTGGCAGACTGGCACCTAGTCTTGGCCTTGGCCCCAGCCCGGCAGCCCCTCTGCCTCTGCCTATTTGAGGCGAACCCTTGGAAACTTTCACAGAGAATGAGCTCGCTCTTTTTGGTGGCTGGGTGTGCAGATTTCGCCATGTGACTCGGCTCTCATTTCTTATTGATGGCAATGGCCTGGCTGGATGATTTGATGATCGTTTTGAAGACATTGATGTTAGAAATTGGAAATTCCTCATGACTCAGGGCCGGGCTAGGAAGTTAAAGTTGGACTGGGCTGGACAGTGGGAATGATTGGATGATTGATTTCCTTGGATTGGTATTTGATATTAATTGGGCCAACACTGTTACTTTCATTGTGGGCAGTGGGCTGCAGCAGGGGGCAGGAAGTGAGCACTCATCTCAAGTAATTAGAAAATCCAACTTGGTTCCTGAAGTTCATGATTCATATATCAAGTTCCTTTGGCCCTTTGGCCTTTGGCCGACCCCAAGATAAGGTGAGAGTGGTTGAAAGAAGCACTGAGGGTGTCCACTCGATCGTCAAACGCTCCCTGGGCAGAGCACCAAATGCCTCCATGAGCTACTTGAGCTTTAAACTGAGGTTTGCTCAGTTGATGCATGCAGCGGTGACAGACCCTCTAATCTTCACCAATGCCATTCAAAATTCCTTTGTGAGGATGACGACGCTCCAAGGCTTCAGGGAAGGTGTTTGCCAACTCTTGAACTTGCGACCGAATGGTGACGTTTGTGGGCTGTCTGAACGCCAACTTGCGGACCTCTTGTACCGTGACCAGCTCAGCCTCAAACACTCATCAGCTTCGCAAATCAAACTTGCTCTGGAGGAGCTCGGACTCCTTGCACAAGACAATTCAGGCAGAGAGGGGGAGCGGGAGAGGCAGGCCAAGGTGGATGCCCTATCCGCTGCATTGGTGGACTTTTTGATCGAGGTGTCTAGACTCTAGACTGGTTTGCCCGGTTTGCCCACCAATTGTTATGTGGCATTTGGGTAGCAGCAGCAATGACAATGGATTTGGTTTGTGTGGCAAGGATTGTTGAATGTTTTTGTTCTTTCCATGGTTTGGGGTTTGGAGATTGAAGTGTGGAATGAATGTGGCTGGTTTTTGTTATGGTTTTTCATTGCGATTCGATTCATGTTGCTTTCTGCAACTCTGTCTCTCCGTCATTCTCTTGCAACGAGATGTGGATGACAATAGGTTACATATAGCGCTCAGCGCAAAACTTGAAAGCTCAGGTATGCAACAGGGACAAGAGCGTCTTGGTGCGCTTCCCCAGATGCTTCATCCGAGAGCGCCTTCAGCCACTTGGTTCTGCATTTTTCAAAGAAGGTGCAGCAATTGGCCAAAAGGATGGCTCAGCAATCAGTGATGACTCTGGTGATGATGGTGGCCTTGAAGATTGCAATTTGTTGCATGCGCCCTCAGGGCCAGCAGCAGGCCAGGCCCCAGGCAATGCGAAATGAACAAAGCAATTTTTTTGTTGTTACATGAGCACACACACATGTATATGTTTAGGAGTCCTGCGTGAAGGATTTGGGGAAGGTCTTTGAGCTATCATTGTATTTGGGGAGCACCCTGAAAGTGGGGAACCGGAACAAAAAACTTAGTCTCCTAAGTCTCCTACATGATTTGCAAACCTACATGAATGAAAGGCTGATAGGCTCAAGTACTTGGACTCCGCATGTGAACGCTTTCCCACTGACTTGTACCCTTTAGATTTAGAAAATGGATGATTCCGACAATGTCAGCGCTGCTACCTGCCGCGTTATGGATGAGATACACCGTGTTGCAATCTTGCATAACGCAGGAGTATGTGGGGTGGAGGTTAAAAGCTCGAAAGGTTCCTGCAAACTTGGTACTTAGTCTTAGTACAGTGAACTGTGTGAACTACTGACTAATAACTAATGTGCAGAAAATTGAAGAGAGGTTTACCAGGAAGGTGAGGTCTGGCGGTATAAGGTTCTTGGATAGGGTTCCGGTTTTAAAGGTAGTAATGTGAAGTAGGTTCAAGGTACAAGTTTCCAAATGCAGGACTGTGGAGGATTCGCTTTCTGCTAAGCCAGCTACAACAAGAAATTAATGCACAAGAACAGCAGGGCAGGCAAATGCAAAGTGAGTTAGCCTCAGCTGTCAACCATCTAGCCATGATTGCCAATGCCAATCCTAGAGAACGAAGTAGAAGTAGAAGCAGAAGCAGGGGCAGACAACCTTGAGCATGGAGGAAAGGAAAAGGAAAAGCGACCGAATGGGGTGATGCATTATGCCTAGTTTGTTCGGTTTGCTCAAGTTCAACTTGTTTTTGCATACCGCTCTCAAACGGGGCCAGAGTTTGTTTTTTTTTTGAATTGCAGGGCGCAGTGAAGTTATATACAGTAATGAATCTGGGAGGCCATGCAATGGGCGACAATGTTGCTTTTCTTGGACAACAGCGGCCGGCCCCATGGCAGTCGAAGGGGCGTGTGTTTCTGCGTATTCAAAGGAACATTTTTCAACATATGACGTTGCAGCAGAATCCACAGGACTTTGATGTGCTGGTGCAGCAATACGAGTTGTGTGGGTTAGACCAGGGCGCAAAGGATGCTGATGCTGACCATGAAGAAGTTGTCCCTTGGGGAGACTATCAAATCTGCAACCTCAAAGATGCCCAGTTCTTGGAGTTGATGCAATTCACTTCCTTGTGCACGATGGAAGATATCAACATCACCCCCATTGACAACTCCGATGCTGGTCTCCTACTCCTCCAGATGGCTGAGAGCAGGGCATGGGGCTCCAATGTTTCAAGGGTCAGTTCTTCCAATTGTACTGCTTTTTACATCCCCCACAACATCTCAGACAATGACTCTGCTTTTGCAAAGTTGAAGGAGGATGGCTTGATTACTGAATCCAAGTCCAAACCCGAGCACTACTACATCACGATGAAAGGGAGTAGAAAGCTGAACATGAAAATTGCTATTGGAAACAAACAATCTCTTGAAGAATACCAGAAGCTTCTTGGCTCGGCTGTTATTTAAAGTCTGACTTTTTTTGGCTTGGAAACAGGGTTTAGCATAAGCACCTGTCACTGTTTACAGAACAAATCAACCCTAAAGATTGACAACAAGTTTCTCTGCCCCACACAT
>OMLO01001128.1_pt1 | contig 19861 bp, 15 predicted proteins | sample 1674811 | NCBI WGS metagenome assembly OMLO01 (sample SAMN06265003, study PRJEB25207) | coral metagenome | isolation source: Coral host | place: Mexico:La Bocana,Puerto Morelos, Mexico | collected 2008-11-13 | reverse complement strand
GCATACACAACACAGGATACCCAACACACACAGGACTACCAGAATAGTGTGCTGTCTCGCTAAGGCGAGCCAGCAATTATCGTTTTTCACTAGTGATGTGACCAACACCAAAAATCGTAATCATTCAATAAGTTAATTCAAGTTCTGGGATATGATAGATGATCAATATATAAACAACCACACCAAGATTTAGGTCTCTGCTGTTTTTCATTCGCGCGTTATTCGCACAAGTGTTTCACCCAGCTTTGTATGGTGACGCCGTGTCAGTGCCCCTCGCAGGGGAACCGTCTAGCTATATCTGTCACTGAGTTTCGCTATTGAAACGAAGCGTTATTACTCTTGAGCTCCGTTACGTTGAAATAAATACTTGTTCTAGTGCTGTTCAGCTAGCAAAATTTTGACCTCAGCGACAGCCTTCTCTTCTTCTGAAATCTCAAAAGGAAAGCTAATTTTTTATTTTGAAATATGACCACGTCACATGAAAACCTATCATATTTACATGAGTTATACTCTTACAATCATATGTACGCTGCTATCTTCAAGCTGGCTCAAATTATCCTTAAAAACACAGGCGACCCAAGTGTAAGTCGTGAGCGATGGGATGTCGTGACCCGGAAAACTAAGACTCGGAAAACTAAGCCCGCAAACCTAAGACCTGGAAAACTCAGACCCCGCCTTTTTTTGGGGGGAAATCATCAAATTTCAGCTTTCTTTACCTTTAAGTGGTAAAGTGAATAAAAAAATGCACTCACACTTACAAATAACAGTTTAGTTTTGTTTCTTTGTCCCGGTATGGCTAGCCTCTTCCAGGCGATCAGTTTATAGTTGGGAAGCAGTGCGATACAAGCCTACAGTTTTGCTCGAAACTCAAGGATCGGTCCCTATTGTACGATAGGGGGATATTTGAATATTTCGATAGCAATGGATGATTTCGGATTATATGCCAGTGTTATTTGGGTGTAATTACTCGAACTACCTGCAAATGAATATTTCTTCAACTTGCATTTTCAAACTTTATTGAAGAAGTTATCGCTTTTTAGGTTTCCTTAGAGATCATAGAATAGGGAAAAGTTGAATACAACGGAAGATAAATTAATTCAAGGCTAAACAATTTGTTTTGTTTGATTATTGCAGTATCCGGATGAACTCTACCGAGGGGTGACTTTCAAGTATAAAATTAGAAGTAAACTGATGCAAGAATTTTGCGACAAACAAGCGAAGGACTTTGATGCGAAACACATAGATTTCTCAAGGTTTATTGTGTCGGAGAAATACAAGCTTGTCTTTTGCCCTCTTCCCAAGGTGTCTTGCACAGTTTGGAAAACCCTTTTAGCAGATTTAGAGGGTATACACATTGAAAACGATGTTCACAAAGAAGTCGGGTACAAACTCAATTCTCTAAAGAAATATTCTATGGAGGAACGAAGAAATATTCTCAAGACATATACAAAGTTTATGTTCGTTAGAGAACCCTTTGAGAGGTTTTTGTCTGCATACAGAGACTGTTTTGAGGGATGGTACAAAGGAGGTGATGCTTTCTGGAAGCGTTATCGCCAAAGAGTACGAGAATATTTGGTCAAAAATGGAGGTCTTAGAATTGACGTTGATGCTGATAACACAACATTTGAAGAGTTTGCAACTTACGTGGTCCTTACCTGGAGAAACGGAGAAAAGCTTCAAATACATTGGCGACAGATGCACGATTCTTGTCACCCATGTCACATCAAATTCGATTACGTTGGCCATTACGAATCACTCTCACAGGACGCGGAGTTTATTTTAAGGAAGGCAAATATACATGATAAGGTACAATTTCCAAAATATCGGCCGACAAACACAAACTTTCTTATGCGCAAGTATTATTCTAATTTAACGTTGCTTAGGATAGCACAACTCCAACGTATTTACAAGGAGGACATGGAACTATTTGGGTACACATTCCCAGGGCCGTTACAGCCAGTCATTGATAAGTTAACTGACCATAAATAAAATAATTATGAACATTATATTACTAATTATATATATGTCTGGATTTATTGAAAAGGTACTACTGAAAATTTCACTCTCGGTCTAAGCGTTTTATTTTCCCCCAAAAAGAAATGTCAGCCTTTTTGTCCTCAACATTCGTATTTCGTAAAATTTAACTTTGAATAAAAATTAGAATTAACCAGATATTGCCTTTTCTCTTTCCATCCATATTAACAAGTGAGGGGAAGGGCTCTGGGACAAGGTTGCTCCATGACGTCACTCATTCTTTGAACAACCAGGGCGTCAACTAAGGCTGGTAAAGGACGCTTTTGTGATTCGTAAATGGCCTTATTTTCTCCCCGTGAAATGGAAAATAGGTAGCTTTTTTGTGTGAAATGGCTATCTTTTTTTCATGAAATGTGAAAGGCTCAGTTTTTAACTCATAAATTGTGATTTCGTTGGTAACAATGAGTCATTATTTTTTTAATGGTTTTCAGTAAAATGAGAAAAAAACGTTTAATTCATATGAAGACATGATTGATCATCGCAGTTATGCACACAACTTAAGCAGTTGTGAAATTAAAGGCTGAAAATTCGGGTCTGAACAGGATTTGAATCCTGACTTCTGCCATACCGGTGCAGTGCTATCAAGCCAACTAGGAGCTTCTCGCATTGCGAGTTCATTCCCTTTACCAACTCAGCTAGAACGGAAAACAAAACGACGCAAACAACCACAGAGAGATTTCCACTTTATTCACACAGAAGTTACATCAATCAGTTTTTTAATGTCATAAATAGGCGCTACATTTAAGATAATAGAACCTTACAACTTACAATAAACAGTTACAAAGCTTTTGTAGTGTACCTTAAATATTATCTGAAACAAAAACCGAATTTATCAACATTTGCAAAACCAGTATTTTGAACATTCCATATACCCGATGAAACTTTTACAACTAAAACTTTAATTGCAGTTGTTGCCAAAATTCTACAATTCTGACAGACGTTAAATTGTATCTAGCACAATTCTTTTCTATAATATTCAAGGACTGAAGATAGGTTTGTTATCTTGTTTATCATGTGGCTAAACTCTGTTTTAACCCTCAAATTCACCTTTCTCTTTTATGAGTCACATAAGGTCTCAATAAGACTTTGCTTTAACCCAGACCAGCTAATTTCTTTTCCTTACCAGAAAAAGCTATCCACTACATTGTTATTTGGAATTTAATTAATCAAACAGAGTTACACAATATTGCCTGCATTTTTTTGACTATCAGTATTATTTCCATTGCCCTTAGCTGGGTTTTCAGCTGTACTTTGGTCAGTTTTCATCTCCTGATGCTTAACAAAAGTGTAAGCAGTGGAGCCGCCAAGCACTAGGGCATTGCTAAACCACCAAAGTACTGTTTTAAACTCGTGATTGATGGTTACAGATAGGATGGTCTGCGCACACGCTTTGGCAGTTCCGCTGACATTGTGTGTCAATGGACTTGTCACTTTGATCTGCAGACCAGTTACGTATCCAATGGCAATTCCAAAAAGCCCACCTAAGAACATCATTCCCCAAAAATATGCTGAAGTGAGCATGTGAAAACCATAAATGGCCTGCACTTCACCACAGATAACCATCAGCGGAAGAAATAGAAAAACTGCATTGAAATTGTTGTAGAGTTGGAGCCGCCAGATGTTGCTGTCAACGACAGGTAGGACTTTCTTGGTGTAGATAGCATTGAGCGAGACACACAGGCTTGCCAAGACACCAAACACAACACCTATATAGGACAGTTCCCCTGAACTCCCCTCTTGATCAACACCCATAAGAAAACCTGTGATGATGATGGCACAACAGAACATTGCTTTGAATGACGTTTTTTGGCCAAGAATGAGGAATGTACAGATCTAAACCAGCAAAAAATAAATAAATCAATAAATAAATAATGTAGTTTTTTAATGACAGTTTTACATTTGCCCAGTATCATGGCCTTGAAATGTTGCAAAAAGACTGACAACTGAAACCCAACAAAAAAGTATTTGGGATGGTAACACTGTCCTAGAGGTTTGCAAGGCTGGTTTTCTCAAGTGGCAGAGTCGGAGTTGTAAACACAGGTACAGAGTAATATGATTAAGTGAAAATCAAACCAACTTATGATCCTGTTGCTTATGATCTAGTATAAATTACATCGTCAGAGTTAGAAGTAGAAGTGGAAGAATAAATCAGTCACAGTGCTAGATTCTGGGCATTATGATTGGTCAGTTTGACTCTGAAAATATAGTTTTACCGGATCATAAGCAATGGAGTTGTAAATGGAATCTGAAATGGAAATGTTCTGATCCTTTAGATTTTGATTCTATCAACTTTTGGACTCTGCTTATAACTCCTCATGTTCAGATCACAACTCTCACGGCCATTAATTGTGACTTCCACTCTTTATTAATAGCAGCCATTTATATCATTGAGTATAGAACTATAACTTACCACATTGAAAACTGTTGTCAGTGACCTTCCAACATTGTAAAATGACACACCAAGGTTCTTAAGGCATAAGTTGTTGAAAGTTATCATTCCAACAAACACAGCTGAGAGAGGAAGAACCTGTGTAGACAAAGAAAGGCAACAGTCTATAAGCAGAAATTATATAATAAAACCTATCACATGCCTTGGCCAGGCTTGAAAAAAGGCCATCTGGGACAAAGAGATTTTTCTCCTGGGCAAGTCACTTCTCATTCTCACTCGTCTGATGAGCAAGTTGTCTTCCAACTAAATTATTAAAGGGGAAAAATAAGACTTGCACAGGGCAAGCAATAGTATTTGAGGACCACCAGTCCCAAGGGCAAGCTGGAAATCACATTTTTTTTCCCTGAGCACTGCAATGACCTTGGCTCATATCAAACCAAAACCACTAAGTCCACTACTGGGCCTCTCACTTTCCAAACCCTCATAAAATAGATATTACTCACCTCCCTTGCAACTTTCAAATCAATATTGAATGCAGGGAACTTGTCAATCCACGGATACTTATCTCCAAGGAAACTCAAAAGGAACAAACAGACCAGGCAGACGACACACTGAAACCATGTGACAAACAACGGTGCGTCGAGCTGAAAATAAAATAGTAGAGGCATGATTCACATTTGCATTACTTAAAACAATAATAAAACATGACATTCATAATTGTTTTGTGGGTGTGAAGTTGGAAAGTTCTCACTGTCTATGTGAGATTATTATACTTTCACATAAATTAAGGCCTAAGAGATGGCTGGCATAAATATGCCATTTTTAGTGATTGGTATTGAGATAAATTAAACAAATTGATGTCAGTTATTTATGCGTCTGTCCTCCTGTCGAAGATAAATTGCGTCATACATGTAACACTGTCAAAGTGGCTGTGGAACCACGAGCCGCAGACAAGTGGTTCCGCAGCAAACTTTGACAATGTTATGACGAAATTTATCTTCGATAAGAGGACAGACGCATAAAAAACTGACGTCAATTTGTTTTTTACAATAACAAGACCCGAAACTGGTCAAATACCAGGAATAAAGTTTTTGAAAGGCAAGTCTGACTTGTACAAGTAGCTCATTTGCATAAAGCAGCGTGTGCAAGTCCAAGTTTTGATGATAAATTGAAAACTTTGACAATGTTATGACGAAATTTATCTTCATATAAGAGGAGAAACGCATAAAAAACTGATGTCAATTTGTTTTTTACAACAACAAGCCCCAAACAGGTCAAATACCGGGAATAAATAAAGTTTTTGAAAGGCAAGTCTGACGCGTACAAGTAGCTCATTTGCATAAAGCAGCGCGTGCAAGTCCGAGTTTTCAAATTTTATCCGTCTGTCCTCTTATTGATGAAAAAACCAGCCAATTAGCGCGAGAGAAATTCAACAGTTATTGTAAAATAATATTTTGCTTATACGGAATAAAGAACTGGGAGCAAACATAGTACACAAAGGTTCATGTTAAGTACATTTATTACAGAGGTAGTTGAGAAACTTGTGACATTCTACAGTTTGCTGATTACCACCCGCAACTTCACATAAGGTTTATTTTCTTTTTTCTTGTGATGTGTACACAGTGTCATTTATCTTTCAATCTGTTTTTTTGTTTCTTTATTTGTGGTGCCACTGCTTTTTTGGGGGGGATGCACGGTCCTTCATCAGTTTCTTTAAAAAATTTCGAGCTTTTTTAATTCAAAAAAACCCCAAGTACCCTCCTTTTAGTATTCTCAGGAATTTGATTATCCGTTAGTTTGCACATGTGCTTCCAAAAGTTTGGGGGAAACAAGGAACATTTTAATTTTTTTGAACACATAAAGCCACTGCACACTGATGGTTGATAGTGTGCATTGGCTCAACCAATCAGATTACAGCATTTGCATTAGTATACTTAGTCTAGTAGAATTCTTCTAATAAACTACAGTAATGAGTGGAAGTTTAAGAGAGCTTTGAAAAACCAGGGAAACACAAGCCTTACTCATGCTATGTTCTCACAGAATTTCTATTTCTCCCTAACTTCCACTCATATCCCTATACCTCAATCAAGACAAGGAATGTTATCTTCTATCTCTTTGAGACCACAAAGTGAAGATTCGAATATCTCACGGGGGAGAGTAATTAGTGAATCAAACGACTGGATTTGTAGACCGTTTAAAATCCTTTTTCATGATTATCTGCAAGCCACTTGTTTATCTTCCGTAAAAACATAACATAAATTCTTGTGGCTACTTTCTCCTATACAAAGAAAAACATTGCCTGCATCACACCAAAACACATGATGTATTGTTTTTAGGAAGACCGGTTTTTCAGAAATTGTGCATGTTATTAGCCTAATCAACAAGTCTTAGACTAACTGAAGTCTTACTTACTTTCAAATCTGGACTGCTCAGGAGATATTTGTTCAAAAACACCATAGATATTGAAATAACCCTGTAAGTTAAGAATTCATGACAAGTATTAAATGAAGGAAAGATGAAAGTTATTTGAAAGAAACATCGAATTTAATGAATACAACAACGTGGCAATTTCAAAACTATTGCCGACATACTGTCGTATCATTCAAACTATTACATCAATCTGCTTACCAATACAGTGCAACAACAGACGCTATCCTAATAGATTTCTTAAAAACAGAGTCAGCCATTTTGGTCCGGGTTGAATTTCGCCGCGAGTCAGCCTTAGATTTCATGCATGAAAGCTCTGGAAGTCGGAAAATATCAACAATATTGGAAATTTTGTAGCTTGCGTATGAATTTGGTCAGCGGCGTGCTCTTCGCCATGCGCACTAGCACGTGTAACTCAGAACATGGCCGCGGAACGCGAAAACGAGGATATCGTTTTCCCGCTCCGCAGGACAAGGGTAACGTGGGCTCTGGGGACGAGATTGAATGGCCGCTAGTGGTAGGTCAAAAATTTTTTCTTTCTTCTTTTGAAGCCTTTCGTTAACAATCATGTGCAGTGTACAAGAGGAAGATTTAGGAAACTTCTCGTCTAAATTACAAAACAAGTCGTGCAAAGATAAAGATCGTAAGGGACGAACATGCATGAAATGTTCAGTTAGCTCTGCGGTCGTGGTCGTTCGACTCAATGATCCACTTTGTAAGTCATGCTTTCTTGTGTATTTCACACACAAATTCCGTGCAACTATCGGAAAATCACGTGCGATAAAGGCTGGGGAAAAGGTTTTACTGGCTTTTTCCGGAGGTCCCTCTTCCAGTGCTATGTTGCATTTAGTTTGTGAGGGTTTGAGCGACACAGCACTCAAAAAGCTTCGATTTGAACCCGGAATAGCATTTATAGACGAAGGAGAAGTTCTTAAACAAAGTGAAGAAGAGCGAGCTAAGTACATTGAACAGATCCGAGGCATAACTACAAGAACAAAATTTCTATTTCATCAATTAAAGTTAGAAGACATTTTCTCCCCAAGACAAGGCCTACAAGATGATGCAATGTGTTGCAACAAGGTTGAAGGACAGGAGACCAGAACTCTTCAAGCAGAAAAACTGAAAAATCTGTTTGATGCAACATCATCAATGACAGCAAAGGAAGACTTGCTAAGGACCCTTCGCAGCAAACTTCTTCTTGCAACTGCCAGGAGTATAGGTTATTCCAAGATAATGCTTGCAGACTGTGCCTCTAGAATATCAGTCCGGTTGTTATCAGACATATCTCAAGGGAGGGGTGGTGATCTGCCATACGACACTGGCTTCAGTGATGATCGCCATGGTGATGTCATCTTCGTAAGACCCATGCGAGAGTTTATGATCAAGGAGATTGTGGTTTACAACTTCTTCAACAGTGTTGAAACTGTCTTAGTTCCCACACTGGGAACGATGAGTCATTCACATGCCAGTATTGATCGTTTAACAGAAGAGTTTGTTAGTGGTCTCCAGGCTGATTTTCCATTCACTGTCAGTACAATCTTCAGGACTGGTGACAAGCTGTCTGTTAAGGAAGTTTCTGAAGATGTAGCAGCTTGTGCTCTTTGTGGAGTTCCAGTGAATGTGAACCCAACCCTCCTGTCCACTCTGACAGACAGGGTGAGCTCTGTCAAGCTCTACACTGATGATAAAAACACTCCCCAATCTGCTACTGACTGTTGTGGTGGTTGCAGCAGTGGGTGTTCTTCATCTTCTGAACAAGAGTTGACCAAAAGAAATGTCCTTGATACATTTTGTTATGGTTGCCGACTCACGTTTAAAGATTCAAAATTCAGTGTGAGTGATCTGCCTTCTTCTGTACAAGAAGCAGCAACAAAAGTTCATCACAGGGCCCAGATGAAAGAACAAATAAAAGATTTCTTGTTGGATGAATGACAATGCTATGAATATAACAATAACAAACAAGCTGTCAATGATATATATTTTTCTTCATTCATCTAAAAAAGCAGTGTTCATTTCTGTGAATTCAAAGTTGGCGATGGTTGCCACTGTTCAGATAATGTACTTTTTTTCTTGCTTGCATGCACAAAGGAAAGTTTTGTAGTGAAATGATTAAAAGTTTTGTTCAGACCAAGGGCTCGCTTTACATTTTTGTGGATGTCATTCAAGTAAAAACCTTTTTCTTTTTGTTCAAATGCCAACAACTGACCAGGGTACGTCATCCGTTGCAATATATGAGTGATAAGGCAGGAATCCACCCCCTCCTTGCAAAAATTGCCAAGATACCAGTACCTGCTATCTCACTGTTCTTGTTTTGTTAAGTATAGTTTTAAAGTTTTTAATTGGTCAAATTGTTGTTCAAAGCAGTGAAGGCTTTTCTTAGGAATAGCAGGGTATGACAGTCTATGAGAAGAAGACCTTTCTGTGCACTTACAATTGCTTACTCCAAATTCAATTGATCATCAACTAATTAATTCATTATTTATGTTGCGATAAGAAATTTGAGCTACCTTGCTATATGTTTGTAAGTTTATATCTCACTAAGGTTACTAAACTTACTAAGAGCGGTCCTGGGAAGGAGAAAGATAAAACTGTCATTTTACACAACAGCCATATTACAAATGACCTATGCTGCTGGCCACATAAGAAATCTTTGCTTTCTGTTTCTTCGGTTCTTCTTCGACGTTTTCGTGAGTTCGACATGACTAAACTTACCGAATGGATTGTATTTGCAGGACTAGCGTTTTCGATTTGGATTACACTATTAATGGATATTTTACCGTTAAAAGTATCTTACAAGGCAAAGGAGATGATATGGCCGGTAAGATCCGAAGATGTTTTGCAGAAACTGTACATCATCAAAGAAATCTTTTGCAACCACTCATCAGCTGAGTGGAATAACTTGAGCTTATCAGACCTCTAAGCGACCCTCTAAGGCTAAACCTCTTCTCTCTCTATTGTAGATGCCAGTGTATGCGTTGATTGTATTTGGAGTAAGTATTAAAATCGACTTCATATTTTCCTATTTTGAACGCTTTCTCATGTTACAAGCGTTTTCTCACTATTAAACATTGAAAATCATTTGACTCTCTTTCAGTGTTACTCTTTAGCCACAATAGGATACCGTGTAGCCACTTTCAATGACTGTGAGGAAGCTTCAGAATCGTTAAAGCAGGTATTTCACCTACTTTCTAGATATAGTTTGGAGTTCTCCTTTGTAGAATTTTTGTAAGGTTACTTGGGTCACCAAGGAGACCAGCAGTGTGCTTAAAATTTCAACTGAACAGCCAGTAATTGTTACTCGATGTTGTTTTTGCAGGAAATAAAAGATGCAAGGGAAGACTTAGCAAGAAAAGGATTCAAGTTTGACTGAAAGCTAACCAGATGACTTAGGGAATCTTAACATTATTACTTTACCACATGGGCACATTGGCATCACTCAGCTCAAAACAAAACAGCACAAAAAATGCAGGGCATAGTAGTTGCCTACTTCTCTATGTATTGAGCTGGACCGTTCCTAACATCAGTGGTACATTAATTATATCAGTGATGATAAAATAATAATGTACATAATAAAATTTATAAAATGTTTGATCATGTAACAGGCATTTTGATTGGTGTAAACAAGTGTACACAGTTAACACAAGGCTGTGAGATAGGGTTGGATGTTGGCAGCTGGCATGGAGTCCAAAACCACACAATTATTTAGCAAAACTTGGTCTTGCATTTGCATCGGGCTTATATAAATGTTATATTTTTGATAATCTCTATTTCTTTATAAAGGGGTAAGTTTCTAAAGAAACTGTGGTGCTGCGTCTGTGGGGAGTATTACAAGATAACATGGTTTTATCAACTAGGCTGATATGTGAATTGGCTACCATAGAGAGATTTGAAAGTTGTCATTTCGAGAGCGAATAGACTGACAAAGGGCTTCCGCATGACACATCAGCTTTCATATCTCTTTACAGTGGCCAGTTCATATTATAAACCCAGTTGATAAATCATCTATTTTTTTAGGCTGAATGAATGGCGTAGAAATCTTCAAGGTTGAAACATTAACTCGGAAAAAATCCGAGTTCCAGATGGGATTTGAACCCACGACCCTCCGTGATCTAGTCGGATGCTCTAACCACTGAGCTACTGGAGACTCTATGGAGAGCAAGGGTGAAATGTGGGTCTTTGACTGGAAGCGCATCATGCGGTCACACAGCCAAATATGTCATGGCGCATGTGAACTCACTAACTGCATCACGCAGTCACATTAACGCATATCAGAGATGCAACCAACCAACCTCCAAAGTGAGTATTACAAGGATAATGTGAATGAATGGCATAAATTCAATTCCTTTGGGTGACCAGTAGCAGAAATCTTGGGCCCACCAGAGTGCAAGTTGAACTATATCCATGAGATCATTTGGCAAATGTTAGCTGCTATAATTATTGAATGAAATTGTTCATTTTACAGATTTCAGTTTTTCTTCTTCACTGACTGAAGAAAAACTGAAATTTGTAAAATGGACAATTTCATTCAATAATCATAGCAGCTAACATTTGGCATGGAAATCATGATGAGGTTTCATTAGGGCTGGGCAAAGGCAAACTGATTAGCTGTTGGCGTGATTTTGCCTGCCTGGTTTGACCACCAAGAGGGAAGTTTTTCAAAAAGAGAAGCTCAGTTCAAAAACTTTTTCTCCCAATCAAAAGATCAGGAACGTCAATAGTTACGGCTTAAAAAAATTAATGACATATTACATTTAGAAATCTTTATTTTACTGAATGGCCATTTTGTAAAATCAGTAAAATTGACAAATAATACACAAGCGAAATCTGCTTCCTTATAAATATATATGTTATTCTGAATCTCGCCAACATAAATTTGTACTGCTAAACTTAATGTACAACTGTACAAGTACCGAGGATTATTTGGCAGAAAACATATTTTGGGGTCTGGTGTGGAAAGATTGGTTATGCAGACTTGGTCAGTAGCTTACAAACAGAGATCAAACTCAGTTGATAGGAGTTTGTCTGACAATATTTATGAATTCCCGATCATTCTTACTGACATCCTAACAATATTGTAAAGAAAAATACCAGGTGTACGCTTCTGGAAATTCAGTCCAAACTGATAGGGTAACTATGTTGTTATGCTAAAACCATCACAGATCTATTCAGAAATATTTTGCAGAGTGCTTTAGAATTTCTTGTACAATGAGTCTATCTTGTTCACTGTCTTTATCTTCTTCCTGGGCAATTCTCTCAAGGCAAACCAACAGTTCATTAGCTTGATGTTTGTGTTCACTGTAGTTAGAATTCATCAAGATTTGGTGTAGTAAAGAAATGTACTCTGTCCTCATCTGTGGACAAATTAAAGCAAACCAGTCAATTAATCAGTAAATCAAACAAACAAATGACAGATTAATCAATGAATCAATCAGAGAGTCAGGCAGTCAGTCAGTAGGTCTGTCTGTCCACCAATCAGTCTGCTCATATGTCCTCCTGCGCCTGCCCACCTGTCTGTGCATCCCTGTGTCTGTCTGTCTGTCAGATAGTCAGTCAATTAATCATACTGATTACTACTAACCCCAGCCCCTGAAGAAAGATCTGACAATTGTCGCAAAACAATCTCTATTAGGATCATCATGTCTGAAGTGTAGAAAAACTCAGAAGTATCTTGTGATGAAAAGATGTCTGTCAGAAACTTGAGCACAGAGTTAGGACAAGCTCGTGGATATTGAAACATGGCTGTGGGATCCTCTGGAAAACAAATAGGAACAATAATAATTCCATACTTAACCCTTTAAGCCCTAAGAGTGTCTTATAGATTTCACTCTGTCCAATGCCAGATGATTTTGTTCTTTTTTGGACTTTTCAAACTTACAGTGCCATTTTTTCGGGCTTGGAACTGTACTGTTTCAAAGCTGCGTTAGTAACTCTCCACTTTACCTTTCATTGTGTCAGAAACTAAGGTTGCACTGTTCTGTTGCATAGCAACAAACTAACCAACTTTTTACCTTTATTTACCATCAATAGTGCCATGAGTGACCATATGCTTTCTTTAGCCACAGAAGAAGAAAGAGGGAAAATTATACAAAATTATGTGGAGTGGACATTACTTAAAAAAAAATGGAAATTTCTAAGTTGGAGAATCAACTATAGATGAGCTTGGGGGAAGGCGCCTGGACAGATGGTGGAGGGTGGAGCCTCAAGCTCAAGAGCCGAGCACGTAGGGTAACCATGACAACTCTGAAAGCAGCAACCACCAGGCACTGTCACATTGTAAACCCATGATACTTACCTCATAATTACCAGAGAGGGAGGGAGGGCAGGGAGCAAAATCGCCAGGCACAGTTGTAAATGTAAAATGCACATGAGAATGAGTTCACCTCAACAGCCCCACTGTAAACCCCCATGCAGGGGGCATCATGGATGAGTGGTTAGGGCACTGGACTTTAAATCCAGAGGTTGCAGGTTTAATCCCACTCTAACCACTTAGCTGGAGTTGTTTCTCAGTAGACCCTAGTTCAACTCCTTGGCCACGTTTGTAAATAGCCAACTAGTCTGCCTCCTGCCAGTTGGGATTTTTAACCGTGTTATGTTCATTTGCATTATTTGTTTCATCGTTTGTTTCCATTGGCCCTGAAAAGCCCCATTGGGGGAGCGGGTATTACTGGTATTTATTATTAATAATATTATTACTTTTGCGTTAATATGTTTTTGCATTAAAAAAGTAGGGCCACTGGATCAGTTTTTGAGATATTAGCTTCATGGATACCAAATTTTTCGCCCCCAATCTACAAGCATGATCGACCTAAGTGCGTGTGTGAAGGTGGTCTGCTGATTTTTTTTTTTCGTTGCTGTCAAGAGCAGTATAAGAGATATAAGAAGAGTGCCATAAATACCCAAAAGTGAGACTGGCTCAGTAAAAAGAATGGAAAAAACCAAAGAGTGTTTTTTCCTTCTATTTTTTGGATTGATAGACAGTGCGATCGATCACAACATCAACATTACAATTTTCATTTACATTTTACAATACTTCTCCTTGTTTTGCAGGAACAGGAATCAGAGTTGAATGCTAAACAATATGTTGGTAACAGTTCTATTATTAAAATTAAATGAGATTTAGTTACACTTTACTGTCATGTAGTTGGGTACTAACCTTCTCTGTTGATAAGTAACATGATTTTCTCGCTCAGTATTTTAGCAGTTCTATGGGAAGCTAGTACCCTCATCACAATGTTACTTTGAAAATCTGTTAACAAAGACCACATGTGCAGCAAATCAGTCTACAAACTGAAACACTACATCAATTCCACAGACACATGACACAATTATTCTCTTCGCAATGATTACCGGTAACATGTACATCTGATTACAAAGAATCCATTCTTGGAAACTGACAGGAAGCAAATACTCGGACCTGTGACATATCATTTATAATCCTGATTATTATAACTCTTGTGAATTGAAACATTACCCTAAAAAGCCATTATTGTAATTTGAAAGTACAACATGGAATTCATTTTTCCCAGCTTAGTGGTACCTTGACACACTTTTAGTAACAGTTCTTTAAACTCGTAAAAAAAGGTTGCGGTTATTTATCGTGGTGGATAACAATAAAAGCTAAGTTTTCGGTTTGTCTCACAATGTAGTCACGTATGACTACAACAGCTCTATCCCTGTTGATGAATTACGCCTTACATGAATTGCCTCTTTGAGCCTGCACATGTGACCCTCATTACCAGATCCACAGGGTCAAAGAGTCAATTCATACAAGACTTCACTCTGACAACATCAACAGGGATAGTGGAATAGAATTTCCAGAAGCTTGGATGCCAATGATCAAAAAACACAACAACAGGAGAGTTGTGCGACAGCAGACTGCTGAGGAAGCAAATCACTTAGTAAAACAACAAGGATCAGAGCCGTTTAAAAATACACGCATGACCAGTCGACCTCATCACCTGAAGAAGACTAGCAATATGCAGTTGAAACATTGTGAACGTTGTGAGACAAATGGATAACTTAACTTTTATAGTTGTTTAACCCATAGTACTATAGGCCATACATATATTACCAATAATATATGGAACTGGAACAAGCATGCAATGAAGGCTGATGTGAGGAAATATCATTAAGAGACTAATTCATTTGCATTTGGAAAGACTCCCTGCAATCCAGGCCTATAATTGGCAAAGAGGACTGGGAAGAGATGAAAAAGAAAGGCATCCGAGGGAGTAGAAGATGGGATGAAAAGGCTGTTCCCACCTCCCCCCCTGCCCACTTTTCCTAAGCCAACATTGCAGTGAATCTGCTTGATCATTTGCAACTGTAACATTGATAACTAGAAAACATATGAAAAATACCTGAACTGCTGGCTATGGAACAATTTGGCATACATGAAGTTAGTGATACAAAATTCCTGTATCCTTACCTACAAAGTGTTGGTTGAATGCAAGAATGAGAGGAACAAGAGCATTCACAACCTCTTCACCATGTTCACCACCTCCAGCACTTTCAATAACGTCAACAATAAAACCCACAAATGCATCATTCACCTGATCTGTGAATTTACAGGTTGAGCGACAATATTAATTTTAAAAAAATGAGAAATGTAATCTGAACAAGCAAAGGAAGGAAAGGAAATACAGTGAAACCCCGCTCTACAGACATCTGCCCAATACAGACACCCTTATATGACAGTTTTGTTTGTTCTGATGAAAAGCTCACACAAATTAAGCTCGCATTAAATTAACCTGTTTAATATGTTAATATGGAGAAAGGGAGGCACAGTGGCCTAATGACTAGTGTGCTCACCTCCAGATTCAGGGGTCCAGGTTCGAGTCCTGGCTGGGGAAAGTGCATTGTGTTCTTGGGCAAGACATTTTATTCTCACAGTTCCTCTCTGAACCTAGGTGTGTCAATGTGTACCGGGAATTTAATACTGGTAGTAGCCCTAGGATGGACTCTATTATTCCATCCAGTGGGGGGTAGATATACTCATAGTCACTTCATGCTACAGAAGCTGGAAATAAGTGTCAGCCTGATGGACCACTTGGCTCATATGCAGACTTAAACTGAGACTTTTACTTAATTTAGACAACAGACTGTACTCTTACCATAAATAGTAAATGGAACAGATTCTCCAGTTGAAAATATCATTGTTAGTAACAAAGCACAATGACACTGCATTTGAACATCTGCAATGAAAACATCGCAAAATTCTTCAGAGACTAATGATCATGTCCCCACTCCCAATCCAGCTATCCATCAGTCAATTATCCACCCTCGTGGGAGGACAGCAGCCTGGGTGATTAGCTCAGGAGATAAGGAGGCCTATACAGATGTAGCAAAGAGGTGTGAAGCCTTTATACGCGGTTTACAATTCTAAATCTGATGACTTTCTTGGGTTTTTTGTTTTAGTGATATTTTGAGGGATAAGAGATTTTGGTAAAGAGTTGCTTTTGGGCTTGACAAAAAGCATACAATGTACATGTAACAGACAGTTCACCTTTTTACTACAAAAGTAACCAAACTTTGGAATAGGCTTGAATCTCTGTACAAAAATTTGAGTCCATTTGAGTCCATTTGATGGTTCGGTGACTTTCATAGTACATGTCAAACAAAACTGGACATAAATTCTGGGTAATGTTTACTAGTTTTGGGTTTGGTTCTAGCCTGTTAGGACTTCTTGAGAGTCTAACAATTTAACCTCATTGCCACAGTAACATACCTAAGATAAAGTGTTGTAGACAAAAATTAAATTCCTTTGTCTCTTAACCCTTATTAGGGTTATAGGACAAAGGAAATTGAGAATCAAACTAGGTTAAAATTATTTTTGCCTGAATTTAATTTTTAAATACAACATAAAGTACCCCCACTCACCCTCTAGGGAAGTCAGTAAAACAATATACCTAATATATTACAAACTGCTGACATCAAGTCTGCAAATGAAATACTTGTTCTGTAATTACCATCTTTCCTGTTCATGATCTCTATGGCCAGTTCTGTAGGTAAGACAGAGCACAGCAGCTGTGTCAGAATTTCCTTCTCCAAGCCGCACATACAGCCAAATATTTCAACTAACTGTTGGCGCAGTGACCCTCTCTGTTCCTGAATTCAAAGCAATGTAAGAATACTAAAAACAAATACTAAAAAAACGAATACTAAAAAACCAAAGTAAAATTCAACAAGAAAATCAGATGATGGCGGGAATTACAAAAAATGCATTTATAAAAGAAAAGAAAGATAAATTGTAACTAAAGTTTCATTCAAAGCTGTCCAATGTACCTTTCCTGTTCATTACCATTCTCGTACCTTTTCGTTGAGCATTCCTTAATATGGTTCTTTCAACAATATAGTTAAGAGTGGTTTTCAATTGAATATCGAAAGTAATCAGACAATTGCTTTCATTGGTTTTAGTTTACTATGGTTTGAGATTGGCCGAGTAGTATAATTTGTAAGTACCTGGTTTGATTTCAGTTTCACAACACCCAATTGAAAACAGCTCTATAATACTGAGCTCTAAATTAGATGTGTATTAAGGTTTCCACAAACTAACCATTTGAAAGTAGACAACAAGCATATTGACAGATTCATGATCGTCTTGTTTCAACACAGCTCGGCAAACAGAAGGGTCAGCATCCAGCTACATAGAGAAATAAAGAAATCTTGTGTTTCCAAAAATATATTCATAGTTAAGACAACAGAAAGAGTGGCAAAAGAATTTTTTCTTTGTATACAAATTTATATAATTTATATATATGGAGATTTTTGTCTAGAAATTAAGGATATAACTTCTTAAGAAATCTGAGCAATCAGATGAAGTAAAAAAAGTTAACTTGACTGATCAGAAATGACATAGAATGTGACCATACAGAAATGTAAAATATAAAACCTGACTGATGAGAAATATCATAAAAAAAAACCTCACTGACTAGAAACATCAAAAAAGCTCACTGACCAGAAACAACATAGAACCTGACCATCCACAGATGTCAAAAAATAAAACCTGACTGACAAGAAACATCCAAAAACCTGACGGACTAGAAACGACATAAAACCTAACTGACCAGAAACGACATAAAACCTGACTGACCAGAAATTTACAAAACATGACTGACCAGAATACTCAGCAGTTCTTTCAGCAGTTTGCAAATTATCACTTCATCTTCATGAACTGCCCAGGTTCTTTGCTGAGAGTCTTCCTTGTGTTCTGTCAATTCGTCAAGAATCCTTATGAGTTGTTGACCATCATGTGACTGAAGCAAAGCATCCTCATCTTCACTGCGAGACTCCTGAGGTATACCAAGTGAATTGGGAATCATAAAGGAAAATCCACTCAGCCACTCTTCACTCACCACTACTGACAGCCTAGTTACTCACCTTTTGATTTGTGAGATCTTGTATTATCTGTGTCATGGCCTCTGAAATAACTGGCACAGACTCTTGCAAGTGCGATATGACTGTATAGACTGCAACATAGGACTTCTCGTAACTCAAACCTGTGCTGTAAACATATCCAAGAAATATCTCAGGTATAGTGATCTTTGCAGACGAAACTTGAGTATTATTGCAAATGATATCTTGATTGTACTTTTACTTCTAATACATGTAGTGAGTTTTTTCTTTCAAATTGTCATTTACCGGTATAATAAATTACTAATTTATAATAATGGAGGTCACAAATAATGAAATATAATGATGCCAGGATCAGTTATAAAACAAATTACTGGTAATTATCTTATGGCTCATGCTGTGAATGGATAAAACAAACTAAATCCTGTACTGTGATTGGCTGCTTAAGTGGCAAAATATTGTTCCTTTTCCTTCCTTTATTGACCAAGCTTGTTTGGTCAAGATGGCTGGATCATGGCCTTAATTTCGTTCTTTTTTTGCAAGTTTATGGGCCTTTACTTCATCTTGGTCTATTGACTATAAGCATGCACAAGACAGTTCTGACTCGGCCAATAACCAGCCATCTTCATCTTACACTTGGTCAATAACTCATACATAAATAAAGTGTTATTACTTTATGCGTAAAAGCTCCAACAACTCTGCTGCAAGTCCAGCTCTTATCTTTACAGGCTCAAGATGAGTTCTCTTGGGCACATCAGGATGAGGAGAATATTCTTTAATTTCAGAAGAAGACTCGCCTACATGCTGAAGATCAGTTCTCTGGGGCACATCAGGATGAGAAGGAGAATATTCTTTAACTTCAGAAGACGATTCACCTACAGGCTGAAGATCAGTTCTCTGGGGCACATCAGGATGAGAAGGAGAATATTCTTTAACTTCAGAAGACGATTCACCAACAGGCTGAAGATCAGATCTCTGGGGCACATCAGGATGAGAAAGAGAATATTCTTTAACTTCAGAAGATTTTTTACCTACAGGCTCAAGATCAGTTCTCTGAGGCACGTCAGGATGAGAAGGAGAATATTCTTTAACTTCAGAAGACGATTCACCTACAGAGTCATTAAATAACATTTTTATTAACTATTTCTTAATAATCTAGTATAACAAAATATTATTGTTCATCTTTCTCTATTATTCACAGATAGAGAGTGTGATCTAACAAGAAATTGTTAAAAACCTTCTTGATGTACAATACAAATATCAAATCACTATAAATCACTATCAAATCAATAATACATTTCTTTGCAATTCTTGAAAAGTGCCTATGAAGTAAAAAATAATTTTGCCCAATTTGCTGCTTATGTCTAGATGAACACAGCTACGTGGTTTTAACAGATCAAAAGCACTTTCTTATCCTATTTTTGGAACCTCATTGCTTGAATTAGATGCCAAAGATGATACATCATCATCACTATCAGACATGGTACTTTGACTGAGAGATTTTCACTCAGTAGCACACACAACCATGTGTAAACAAAGTGCCAGAAACACCAACTATGTCATTAGCGCCAAACTGTTTCCCAGTTTAAAGGGTGAAAGTTTCTAAAGAAACTGTGGTGCTGCGTCGGTGGGGGTAACAAGGTAATTTGGTTATATCAA
>OMLO01001127.1_pt1 | contig 19862 bp, 13 predicted proteins | sample 1674811 | NCBI WGS metagenome assembly OMLO01 (sample SAMN06265003, study PRJEB25207) | coral metagenome | isolation source: Coral host | place: Mexico:La Bocana,Puerto Morelos, Mexico | collected 2008-11-13 | reverse complement strand
AGTAGTACTTTTTACACAAATTACTATGCTATATCATTAAGAGTAGCCCGAGTAAACGCCTGTAGGCGTCTAGTTTCGTGAAAATTTGTGCTGCAGTAAAATGTGGGGTGTGTTTCCTGTGTCTTTGGACATGTTTTCTATTGCTATTGAAAGCTAGAAGATTATAAATGCGGTATGGTCATAAAACAACTTGCAAAGTTTCAAATCAACGGAAATAAAAACGTCGCGTAGAATTCCCGGTCCATTGAGGTGAACAAAACATTTCCCGTCCGGGTGGGGGTTAGTATTTTGCTGATTTTATCCGTGGCATACAACAAAACGGTCAAGGAGAACTGGAAACAAGTTTGAAAAACTAATAAAGATTGCGGCCGAAACGCGGATAATTTTTTTTGGCTTTCAAAAACGTTTTCTGTAAATTTTCTTCGCGCTGGCTACCCCTCACGGGTTTAGGTCAAATCCAAAGGAAAACAAATAACCCAGTTTTTATCACATTGTTTGGTTTAAAAGACTGCGGTGGTTTTAAAGGCAGACGAGAGTTGTCACGATATCAGGTGGTACCGTTCGCGATTTCTGCAAACTTTGGTTGTAATCCTACGCAAGCGAAAGTCCATACAAAAATGGCGAAGTTTTGGTTGGTTTTTAGCGCGAAAAACCCAGTGAGATCTTGAATTTGATGGTTTTTGGTATAAATATTCCGGTGGTACCCATTGAGATTTGGTTACGAGTAACTCACAATCAGAGACAAAAACCTCTCAGCGTCGCTTCAGTCTTATTATTCCGCCATATTTTAAAGACCAAATCGTGCCTCGAATGCGGCTTTAGCCTGTTAAATTCCCGAATGTGACCGGGCATTCTACGCGATGAGGCAAAAATTAAGAAAACTTCTGCATATTTACATTTCGCTATTAATTTCTAAAACAATTCCGCAAACGTAGAGGTTTTTCCAGCAAAAAGTTTGAACACCTGCATACATGTAAGTAATTTTATTAGTTATTGTGTCAATCAACTTATAATAATATTACAATTTTCAGTGAAGTATGTATTCTCGATAAAACATTAACAAACGTTTTAAAAATAATTGTTCGTTTACGTGAAGCATTCGATTTCGAACTTGTCCCGATCGTGCGTATAGAAAGCTCAATATCGAAAAAAAGCCAAGGAAATGTCTAGTTGATTTTAGAAACAATGAAAGTGACTTTGTTGTAAGTCATAGAAACATTTTCAACGAAAAGCAACTTTTGTACTAAAGTTTGTTCGTCTTGAGTCAAGATGTTGTCAACGAGTTGGCCAAGGACTTGGTCGCCCATCTTTACAGCAGTTTGTTGTCTTGACCATCCATGACAATTATTTTAGCGGTTATCCCCGCTGAACATTCGTCGCTTCGCATGGTTCCGCACTGTTCACATTTAACGGTGTCTTGGCACGTCCCAGGAAGGCGTCTACTACAGTCCTGGCATTTGCTGAACTGGTCGAACTTTTGAATTCTCTTGAAGCGTTTCCCCATGACAGTTTCTTGTGGCTTGGTGGTTTCTTGTGTTTGTATTTCTACATCCTTTAGTTCTTGGTCTTCTTTTATTTGCGTAAGGGACCGATCGTTTATTACGTCCCAGGGCGGGGGGAGGGGTGGTTTTCAAAATAGTGTAGTGTTTCAAAACCAAACCCCCCAAAAAAATTTTGAGGTAAAAATTATACCCCCTCCCCAATTCTTGTTTGAAAAACGTACCCCCCCCCCTCCTGAGGAGGCCATAATTCTCTCCGTCCTTCCTTAGACAGATTTTTTTATCTTTTTTTATTTAATATCTCATTTATCTTTTCTCTCGTTTATTGTTTGTATTATTTTACATTGTTTAAAATATTAAAGTTAAGCTGTTTGTGTCTATGAATGATATTGTTGTCGTTTTTTAGCTGTAATTAAATTATGACCAATTATAAATTAAGGTGTCACTAATTTGTTTAATTTATTCATTCAGAGAGTGGGCCGAAAATACCAAGTACAAAGACACCTTTTTTGTATTTTTGTAGCAAAAAGTTAATGATGTGACTCGCAGTATAAAACAGAGGTCTGAATAGCATGTATTGTAAACTTTGAAAAGGTCAGTTTAGCTAAATAGTATCATACCGTACCCTCTTTGAAGACACTCGCTGTACATGTCAGATTGAATTTCTGATATCAAATAACAAAATAGCTCACCTGCTTTAGCAAATTCTTCGGAGCTCCCAGCCACTACGGCCTTTCTCGTCTCCCGTTTTACATCCCAGGCTTTGTAGAGTGGCATTTTCGATTTTTTTTTCAAATATACCGATTGAAAGACCGCGAAAAGATCGAGCACAAACTGAGCCTTCTGGGTAATTTTCAAGATGGCGGATTGAGAGCTAGGTTCCAGGCTAGGTTCAAACAACCCTTCCCTCGGGACATGAAATCGCGTCAAAGTCTTTCCTTTTCCCCAATCACGGGATCGAGGATAGATCACTGACGTCAAATTCCCTAGACTGCTGTTGCTGTGTCATAAAATTTGACCCCCCTCATGTTTCTCACCAGAGAAAATTTACTCCCCAACTGAAGGGGCTTGTTTTAAAATTGTACTCCCCCTCCAAAACCACAACCCCCCTCCCCCCCGGGGACGTAATTAACGATCGGCCCCTAATGTTGGTCTTCTTTTGTGTTGCCAGTTTCTTTTTGTTAGACCATACCCTTACTTGCAGAGGTTCCATGAGGTAGACTTGACCGATTTCAATGCGTTGAATATGTTCTTCCCATATATCTAAAAGGATCGAAGCAGTCGAGTCGGTCACGATGGCGACGGCCAGCTTAAGCTTCTTCGATCCGACTTAGATGCTTCTTCTTTTTGGATTACTTTATCTTTTAAGGAAACTCTGTCCCACTCTTTGCCTTCGTTTAGTATGTCGATTATGTTCGTAGCAATGGGCTTTTCCTCTGGCACGTCAGCATACTAAAATGGGTACTCGCCGGCTCGTGTAGGTTAACCTACGTATGTCATGTCATTGATTACAATTTTATTGTCGCTTGTTCTTGCGAAGTCTTTAATTTTTATTGGCGTCTTCGTTTGTTCGCCGTGAACGACTCAAGTTCTTGCGTTTCTGAGGAGAGTACAGTAACACTTGGCACCTTTTTACTGGCGACGTCTGGATTCTCATGGTAATTTGGTTATATCAACTAAGTTGAAAATGTAAATTGGCCACCGTAACGAGTTATAAAGCTGACGTTTCGAGCGGTTAGCCCTACGCTCGAAACGTCAGCTTTTTAACTCGTTACGGTGGCTAATTTACATTTTCAACTTAGTTGATATAACCAAATTACCTTGTTACCCCCACCGAAGCAGCATCACAGTTTCTTTAGAAACTTTCACCCTGGATTCTCATGGTTACATAATCCGTGGTATTACTTCGGTTTTTTTTCACTTCTGATACGTCTTGTCCGTATCCTATGAGTGTCTCTTCGTTTTTATGCTTACTGCTTGTCTTGTTGAGAGGGGACGACATTTTACAGCTTTCAAGTATCAGAGTAATTGTTACGGTTGTGAGCTGTCGTAAGTGATCTTGGCTATTTATACGCAGAAACTTAGTTTATTTCTCACCTTTTAGGATCAAGATACGTTTCAAGCTGATTGGTCGATCCGTGAGGGAAGTTTCTGGGTTGTTCTGTGCTGACAAGGTGATTTGTTATTGGTCCATTACATCTGTGTTTTAATTGCTCACTTTTACGCAATTGCTGATTTTGATTGAATTCTTGATTTTCGATCTGTTTTTGTGGTTATGGTCGTAGTAATCACTTAGCTTGTCAACAGACTCTGACAGGACTTTTTATTAGGTTGTTATTTTTGGATGATTCACTTTTTTCTGCAATAAGACACATGTACTGAAATGATTATATAAGTTTGATATGGAATAATAATTTGTAATTTTTTTATCGAGGACATTACTTGGTCCGCGGAGAGTAAGTGCAGCAAAAGAGTATAATATCTAAATTGGACAAGAGAAGGTAAATTTTGTTCTCCATTAACAGGTTGATGTTTTGAAAATTTTACACAGTCAAAAAGTAAAAAAGTATTACGCTATGACTATCAATAAAATTCAAAGGGATTTGTTGAATATATGTTTGGGTGATATCTTCACTAGATGTGAATATTTCTCAGGTGATTTCTGGAGAAACCTTGTTTCTCACTGATATCTATATAATAAACTTATTTGTACTCATGAGTTTTGATAATTATATATACTTAATACCTTTCAATTTTGAATATTTGTGAATTAGTGGCTGTTCTGTTTGGATTATACTGTGTAATGTGCTGGACAGGTACATTTGTTATTTTCTTTCCTGAAATATATTATTGTGTTGTTATTTTATGGTGTCAAAGTCTTTGTTTAATGTATTATTGGTGTTCCAAGGGTATAATAAATGTTTTTTTTTTGATGAAGTACTGTCATTAAGGTCTTCTGTTGTCCACCAGTGGATGTCATACCAGCCTTTGTTGTTTATATTTGAATTTTTGCTATTCTTTTTAAAATTTTGTGTAAATGTTTGGAATTTCTGTTTTATTTTTCTAAGAAAAAAAATCATTGATGGGGTTCTGCTTTGCATAGTTTATTATGAATAATTGTTATTTTCGCTCATCTAATTCTGTATTTCACCTAATGAACTTCTGCGAAAAAATTTTTCGATTTGGATAAAACGCATTTTTTTATAATTGTTTGAAGACATTCAAATTTGCCGCCATTTTGGTCCACCATTCGCACCAGTCTTCCTCGGTTTGAAGTGAGTCGTGACGTAGATTCAGGAACACGTGATTTGGGTCGTGACTTACCTGACGTGAAAACAAGTGGAAATTTTGCTTCAGTGTTGTCTCCGTAATAAAGCTTACAATATCGTAAAAGACTCCCACACGACCTATGTAGTTATATGCATTAAGGTGAACTAAAGGTCAAGCGAGGTTCCTGAATCTACGTCACAGACATCAGTCACGTGGTCAATTTGAGCACGTTACTCTTGTGATCAGCGGCAGGGGTCGACCGCAAGAAAATAGAATTTTGAACTAGTAAATACTCGTAAAAAAATGTGTTTTATGCAAATCGAAAAATTTTTTCGCAGAAGTTCTTTAGGTGAAATGTAGAATTAGATGAGCGAAAAAAATTTTTTGACATTATGGGCATTTTAAGTGGGTTACAATCATCACTATTCATATAATTAATGTTAAAATCACCAAGAACTACATCTATGTCATGATTATATAGTATATGTTCTAATTCTGTTATGAAACCAGCTGGTATAGTTCTAGATTGTTTTCTATAAATTACTAAGAATGAATGTTTTACCCCATTTGTTGAGTTTAATACTACAAAATTCAACCCGTTGATTTAAGGGAAGTAGTCATGTTGGGCGATTTGGTTATGGTTCTTGGTACAAACTCGTGTGTTTGTCTGTGTTGTGATCCAGTCTAAATAATACAAATGGGTGTAAGTTTTCTCTTATTTCAGTATCTGAATTATGAGGAAGGAGTTGTGTTTCTGTGAAAGCTATGACATACTGTGTTTTCCAAGAGACCTAATATTTAACAGAGAAACTGTGACATCATTATTTGAGACTGTCAACTGAAGTTGAGAGGAAAGACTATTTGTAATTGGTGAAATCTTTCGTAACCTTTCATATTCTTGGTGTACTTTAGGATTTGCCTTAACATGTTTCATTTCAGTATTTCCAAGAATATGAAGTCCTTGCAATGATGTTGAACGGCTTAGTGCTACATATATTTGGCCATGGTTTTTTCGAGAAGATCAAAGCTAACAACTACTTTTTTAAATGTTAAACCTTGAACCTTCTGTACAGTACATGCATAACCTAATGTTAAAGGAAATTATGTTCTTTGTATTTCTGGTGATGAAGGTTTTCCTGGCCTTATTTTTATTTTTGTCAGTACTAGCTCAATAGGGACTACATTATTATGACGAGCAAATGAATTTGAATATGAGGTAGGTACAAAAGTCGGACCGGATCAACTCGGGGTCGGATCAACTCGGATCGACTCGGATCGACTCGGATCGTCTCGGATCATGAAAAAAAAACATAAAATTAAATGAAATTGAAACTTTTACCCATTTGAAGGTTAAAGGTCCGGTCAAAAGTGGGCCAAATTAAGAAAGACTCGCAACGTTTCTCCGTGTCGTGCCGTGTAGTCAAGCCGCCATTTTGTATTCTAAGTGCCGGTTCCTTTCGGACTCGTCTCGTGCTCATCCATCCCTGATCCCGCCGCGCTGATCTTGACGATCATGGACCCAGATGAAGGTAAAATCTAGGCCTTCTTTCTCACTGAATTTGCATCCGTCCACCAGAATGATAGTTTCAGTCAAGAATGTAAATATTTGCTTGTTTTTTCACGGCAAGCGTTTTTTTTTTGTGAGAAAGCAAAGAGGGTGAGGTGAGTGTGGTGCACATTGTAATGAAGAAGTGGAAAGTATCATTTTGGTGGACGGATGCAGCTTCAGTGAGAAAGATAGCCTAGATTTTATCTTCATCTGGGTCCATGATCGTCGAGATCGGCGCGGCGGGGTTCGAGAGGAACTGGCACTTAGATTACAAAATGGCGGCTTGACTACACGGCACAACACGGAGAAACGTCGCGAATCTTTCTTAATTTGGCCCACTTTTGACCGGAATTTTAACATTCAGATGGGTAAAAGTTTCAATTTCATTTAATTTTATGTTTTTTTTCATGATCCGAGTCGATCCGAGTTGATCCGGTCCGACTTTTGTACCTGCCTATTTGAATGTTTTGTTATTGCATTTTTTCCAGCGTCACTATCATCAAACTTAATGAATACAATGTTTGGTTTTTGAGTCTTTTCATTAAGTCCAATCTTAATTACAGTTCACATTTGACCATTTATAAGTCTATCAGCAATGTCTATGTTTGTTGTCAACATGACTCTACAGCCTTTCATTTATTAATTAAGATGCGATAATCTAGTCCACTTGTTTCAGACGTGCTTCTTTCCAGAACTCTATCAATATCTTTTTTGCTGACATGTGGTCAATTGCAGTGAGAGTATATTGTTGTGCTGGTATTTGATTAAGCCTGGTTGCATTGTATTCATCTACAGGTTTATTCTCTGCCCAAATGTGTAGAGCATCATGTGGATAGTTAGAGTCAGAGTGTGTAATTGATCTGGATTGAATGCACTAGATATCTGTTTCTGTTTGGGTTCCTGTTCTGAATCTATTTAAAAGTTCAGTGAATGGTTGATCATCTTTTTGCCTCACTATTTCTGTTTTGAATGTTCCAGTTGACATATTTTTGCTTGTTAAATATTAATACAGATTTCCTATACAACATCCTGTTGTAGACAGTTCATACATAATAAGGGCCTTCTTTTATTTTCTGGCAAAACTGTGAAATGAAAACATCAACATGCAATTTTGATATTTTTCTATTTTGTTGAGCTATTGCTGATTGATTTCTAATAGCATTTAGGTATTTTTCTTTCATTTCACAGTCCATGCTGTCATAACTCTTTCTAGACTTTACAGCTTTTCTGTTAAGCATTTGTTTCTTTTTTTATACATCCATCTCTTTATACTTTATTCTTCGATTTTCAAGCATTTGTTTCTTTTTTGACATATCAATTTCTTTATATTTTTTAGCACAAGTTTCGACAAGCTCATCTTTCTTTGCATTATCCATCAAACTGTACCGTTGCTTTTCCTTTGCTAGCTCCAATTGCAAGTAGTGGTCATTGCATTTATTGTTGATCTCTCTTTTTCTTTGGTTAGACTTAAATTTTCTTACAATGTTCTTTCTCTCTTCATTTGACACTGCTGATGAGCAAAGTAAAGAATAAGACAAATTTGTTTTCATCATTGATACAGTCATCTTGCCTATAAATTTTAATGACTCTTTTTACAAGGGCGTTAAGACTGAATGGTCCTAGGAGATGGAATTGCTCATTTTCACAGGTCAATGGAATTCTGCTCGGTTCACGAGCACGTCTAGATCGCCTTGTAGCACGTTTTGATGTTATAAAGTTAGCTTTGATAAGTGTTCGCTTTGATTCTCGATAAATTTCACGATGGAAGGTTCACTCAATGTAGATATCTATGAGAAGTCGCTCTTATTCTCGATAAGTTTCACGATGGAAGGTTCACCCTTAAGTGATCGCTCGTAAATTTGTCTCTCCAAATATTCACTCAATTTTCGCTCATAAACTAGTGCATAGTAAAGGTTGGGGAACAAAAAGCTATAATCTTTCTCTTGACTGTCCTCCATGCCTCGTGCCTTTCAAAATGGGGGATAAGAGGAAACAGGCAATCATGTTTTAATAATATGGAGATAAAACCGCTTTATCCGATTTTATTACAAAAGTGCGTCAGAAATACATCCTATTGAAGAAAAATATGTGCAAGTATATACGCCGAGATGGCGGCAGAAAGATACTCGTCCGATGTTCTGGAGATGTTTTACGGCCCAATACCGAGGAGGGAAAACATAAAACTGCCAGAACCGTTAAATGAAGTAGAGCCGTTATTAGACGGGTTTGAATTAAAGCAAAACAATTTTGGTGAATGGCTTCGTGAGTGGAGAATGAAAACATCCGAAGAAAACCCAAACAATAGAGATCTGTTTATGTTCGAAAGAGAAAATAGAGAAAAGATCATCAATCTGGTTGAACAAGAAATTCAAGAGTTGAAAAACGTAAAAGTGAGTTTCCAGATGCAATTAAAGTTTTCAATAGAAAGAGACGGAGAAATGGAAGAAATGGCGCATTTTTTCCAAAACGACGAGCCGCAAGTTTTCAACTGCAAAAAACGAGAAGAAGGTAAAAGAAAAATTTGACAGATTTATTGAGATTACAAAAGGAGAAGTGGAACACTGGAATAACGAAGGATCAGGATGGAATGTCGAAAAGATAGAGCTCTTTTACGTGAAAACTGCGCGCTACGATCCGCTGGGGGTAGGAAGCTATTTGCCTCTCCCAGAGAACCTGGCAAAAAAGAAGGCAATTCCACCATATACCCTCCAAAAGATGGGAAAGACGCGCAAAGACCAAGCAAATATCCGGTCAACGACGGGATAAACTACGAAGGAATCGACTCCCCAACGCCGGTAAAACAGATCCTGACAAGCTCGAGGCGCAAAACAGAAACCTTGCAATAAACGTATTTGGCTGGAAAGACGACCATGTTGAAATTCACAGGGTAAGCGAAAGAAGAGAAGAAAAGAACGTGAAGCTGGTTAACCTGATGCTGATTGAGGAAGGGATGAATCAGCACTATTGTTGGATAAAGCGGGAAAGCGCACTGCTGTTCGATAAGAAAATGAACAACAAAACCTTCTATTGCATGATGTGTTTGACCCGTTTTTCAAGAGCACACATGCTGTTGGAGCACAAAAAATATTGCAACGGTGTGAACGGAAAGCCAACAAGGATCGTGATGCCAGAGGAGGGGAAAAACACGTTTTCTTCCCAAAACTATAAAAAGCAGATGAAGGTGCCCTACGTGATTTATGCGGACTTCGAGGCATTGGTCAGAAAGATTCTGGGCTGTGAGCGCGCGCCAGAGAGAGAAAAAAGCTACACAGAGAAGACCGAGTGGCATGTGACATGCGGGTACATAGTTGTGAGATGTGAGGAGAAGTTGCAGGGTCAAATGTTTACAGGGGAGAAAACGCTGTGGAAATGAAGACATTCCGCAGGAAGAGGTGAAAATAAGAGAAAGTTTGGCCAAACCAAAGGAGATTGTGATGACGTGGAAAGACTGGGAAAATTTCAAAAGAGCAGCTGATTGCCATGTTTGTAACAAAAGTTTGATAAAAGACGAATTCTTGGATTCTTTACCTGTTTGGAACGTTGAAAAAGTGGGTAAAGAAGGCAGTAAAGAAGCAAGTAAAGAAGGCAGAGAAAAATGGAGTTATTGGGGCCAAGGCCACAAAAAATGTTTTTACGAAGCGCAGAAAAAGAAAGAGAAAAAATGGGGAGTGCAAAGGTTAAAAAGATTGATTGACGAGAAAGACAAGTCGGAAGCAAAATCACAAGAAAATTGCAAGTATTGGGGAAAGCCATTACTTCAGAAAAACTACAGAGACACGGTAAAAGACCATTGCCACATAACGGGAAGGTACCGGGGAGCGGCGCACAGCAACTGTAACAATCTATTGCGAATATATCCCAAGACCGAACAAATACCTGTCGTATTTCACAATCTGAGGGGTTACGACGCACACCATTTGATGCAAGCGGTGTCGCAGATTAATAAAAAGGTGAAGAATTGTATCGCGAACAACATGGAGAATTACATCACATTTTCAGTCGAAGGTCTGCGTTTCATCGACAGCTTGAACTTTTTGCAAGGAAGCCTTGATTCACTTGTAAGCGCAACGCCGAAGGAGACGTTGAAAATAACATCAACGATTTCAAAAGGCAGTGACCTGCTTTACAAAAAGGGATCTACCCTTACGAGTACATGGACTCATGGGAGAGATTCACCGAGACAAGGCTTCCGAACAAGGAGAACTTTTACAGCAAGCTAAACGACGAGCACATAACAGACGAAGAGTACGCGCACGCGCAGACGGTCTGGGAGGCATACGCATGTAAAACGCTGGGCGGTTATCACAATCTTTACGTGAAAACGGATGTGGCACTTTTGGCGGATGTTTTTGAGAACTTCCGAAACTTATGCCAAGAGCAGTACGGGTTAGATCCGGCGCATTATTTAACGTCGTCAGGCCTGAGCTGGGACGCGCTCTTGAAGAAAGAGACGGGGGTCGAGCTTGAGTTGTTCACAGACTACGAAATGCATCTCTTCGTGGAAAGGGGGATGCGGGGCGGAATCTCCATGGTAAGCAAGAGGCACGCTAAAGCGAACAACCCGCAAGTACCGGGATATGACCCCAGCAAGCCAAAAAAATTTATCATGTATCTCGACGCGAACAACCTTTACGGATGGGCGATGAGCAAGCCCCTCCCGAAAAGAGATTTCAAATGGAAGCGTGTTATGCCCACAGAGGAGGAGATCCTGAAGAAAAAAGAAAACGCGAAGAATGAGTGGATTCTCGAGGTCGATCTCGAATACCCGCCAGAACTGCATGAGGAGCACAACAGCTACCCCCTGGCGCCGGAGAAAAAGGCCGTGAAAAAGGAGTGGATGTCGGAATACCAAAAGAAGTTGATGGAAGACATGGAGCTGAAACCCCAGGACAGCAAGAAGCAGCTGCTAACGCTTCAGGACAAAAAGAACTATGTCGTGCATTACAGAAACTTGCAGTTTTATCTGAAGCAGGGAATGAAACTGAAGCGCGTGCACAAGGTGTTGGAGTTCGAACAAGAATGCTGGATGGAGCCGTACATCCGGATGAACACAGAGTTCAGGAAGAAAGCGAAGAGCGACTTTGAAAAGAATTTTTACAAGCTCATGAACAACTCTGTTTTCGGCAAAACCATGGAAAACCTGCGGAAGCGCATTGACATCAATATTGTGAGCAGCGATGAGACGAACGAAATAAGGAAACTGGTTGCCAGCCCTTTGTACTCAATGCACGTTTTCTTTTCCAACGACCTGGTCGGAATAAACATGCGAAAAGGCAATCTGCTTCTCAACAAGCCAGTCTACACTGGGATGACGATACTTGACAAGGTGCGAGCTCTTGTACACAGACACCGACAGCCTTCTGCTTGAGATCGAAACGGACGACGTATACTGTACAAAGACATCGAAACGAACAAAAATCTGTATGACACGAGCGACTACCCGAAGGAGAATCCACTCCACTCAAACACCAACAAAAAGGTCTTGGGCAAAATGAAAGACGAATGTGCCGGAACCCCCATAGCAGAGTGTGTGTGTCTGAGACCGAAAATGTACTCCATCTTGAAGGCGGACGAAAAAAAATATCAAAAAAGCGAAGGGCGTGAAAAAGAACGTTGCCAAGAAACAAATAATGCACGAACAGTACAAAGAAACGCTTTTCAGTGCGAAGCAGCAAAGGCACGGAATGAACATCTTTCGAAGCGAGGGGCATGCATATTAACAAAATTTCGCTTTCGCCATTTGATTCAAAGCGATGGATAGGCGAAGATGGTATCCATACAAAAGCTTACAAAACTCACGCGATTCACAATCTTGGAAGTTCTCAAAGTTGTCGTCTTTTGAAGTCTATGAATGTCTTCGAAAAAGAAAAAAAAGATCGTGTCCTTTTTCTTCGTGAAAGCCAAGACCAAAGAAAGGGAAGAAAGCATTTAGCTCTGAAGCGGCAGCAGATCTTACTTTGAGCAACAAAGGTTCTTTCTTCAACCAAGACGAATGGCTACAAGAAATCGAAGAACATGAACGCAAACCGGATACGAGTTTAAAGCAGTCGGATTTCGCCGGCATCTTTACTGACCTGGACAGAATTCCGAGAGAAAGATGTTTCTTTTATTGTGTAATCTGGAATTGTTTCTTATGAGCCCATGAAACAACAGCTGCGAGTTCAAAAAAACCTTCCGTTTGCATCGTCGCCGATGTCCGCCGGCGCCGGACTGTTAGCTGCTGCTCTCGATCGCTTTCTTGTCATTGGCATCTTTACAAATCTAGCTATAATTAAAGGTAAAGTCATCAAGATGTTTTCATTGCTGCGTGTAATCTGAGCTATTTGAGAAGTCAGTCATATGATTCGGCGGCGTTTACAACTTCAAGGAATGTATTGTTGGACCGGTCTTGGAAGCGGCTTTTTCTCAACGAGATAGTTTCCCGCTGCCACGAAAATTTGTCTGTTTCTTGTTACCTGTCAAACTACTATTGTTCAAGGAAACTGATACTTTCTTTTATCAATCAACATTCTATTTGCTTGACGCCTAGGTTTTGCCGCTGATCTCATTACGGTCGAAATTCTATTTTTCCTTTTTTTTCGATATGAAAATTTGGGGGAGTTGTGTATGCATTTTGAACTCCAAGTCGCAACCCCCTGGACCAATTTGGCTGAAATGTGGCCAAATTGTTGTCAGATAGCTTACCTACAAAACCGTGTCTGCGAATTTTAATTCTTCTTTTCATTTCAAAGTTATAGCCTATTTTCCACTGCTGGTGGCAATAATCTCGTGTCCCCCAATATATTTGCTTGCAAAAATCAGAAACGAACGCACATTCTAGAAATCTGAGACACCTTTTTTTTAGGCAAACGCGTGAAGAAATGAAAGCCGTAAAATCGTTTTCTCAGTTTCGTTTGTTTTTGATGAACGTGGAACTTAATGAATGAAAACACTTAGCTTTGCTAAAATCTCCTCATTTTTTTAGCGCATTAGAGTTTTATACCTTTTAAACGGAATTAGCTGTAATTATGATTATTCAGCTTTCAAAAAATATACGGTTTATGAGGGTTTGTGTTGAAACAAAGAGCGCTACAACGATCCGCGCGTAGACGGCCCCGGTGGGGGATGAAAAGCCATACTTTTTTAAAAAATGCTCAACAGCACATACATGCAGTGTAGTAACGTTCGTTTGCGAAACAGCGATCTCTGGTCATCTCAGCGAAGCGAAACTCAACAATTACAACGCCGCTCATCCGACGAGTAATCAGTTGAAAACTTGCTCTCGTATACTCATCTGTATCCGAGGTAGAACCAGTGGAAGCAGTTTAGTCTTTCCAACTGACTTTAACGCTAGTTCGGGCAATCTTCCTGCAAGCCGTAAGCTTATTAAATATTTAGCTCCTTTCAAATACAGCTCAGCATTTCACATTTTCATAAACAAGCTTTGAACTCTTTGTTTCGCAATTTCTATTGGAAAAGAGCATGTTTTCACAGGTCACAATGCTACCGGGTTCTTCTGGACCAGAAATGTTTAGATCCTTATATTCAAAGCAAACTAAAAAGCAGTTTATGGTTGACAGCTGTTATCTCGTTAGCCAATCAAATTATTTAAACAGTTGAACAGGATTGTGATTGGCTTACTTTAGCGTTGTTTATCAGAGTACAGGTGCTCGCTTCCGGCATATTCCTCGCTTGGAAAATAAAGTTTAAGTGAAAATATTAGCTGAATGTGTGGGGAAATTAATGCATTCTTTATTATAAAACTAATAAAGAAGCCTGGACTGTGCTTTGTTCTGTTGTAAAGCACTTAGGAAGTGGTAGAGCATTCAAGAAATAGAGAGAAATACTCAACTACCTCTCGTGTTTCCCCTACACTTCTTCCTTGCTCTACCGCTTTCTGCGTGCTTTATAACAGAACCGAGCACAGTCGTTTAGCAAAAACTAGCCGAACATACCTGGATATAGCAGCGTTATACAGCTAGTTACAACTTCAAAGTTTCCTTCCTAGAAATGTTGAAGAAACATGATGTTAGTAGTCTTTTAGCGTCCGTTAAAACTGTCGTTGCATCTCAGCACAAAAACGAAAGTAGAAAGAAAGACCTCTCTGCCTACCAGGCTCATATACAACCTAGTTATAAAGTATGACGAGAGGATCCAAGGAAAAGGATTTAAAAAACCGTAGAGAGGTTACCTTCTGTCTCTTGCTGTCACCACCAAGCGAAATCTCCTCGCCACCAAACGAAAAGATAACCTAGAGCAAAGTAGTCGAAATAAACAAATCGATGGAATAAAGATTGTCTGTACAGTATGCAGATTTGAAATCAACATGTCGGTGACGTGGTACCCTATGTGTTGCGTTGTCTAGGGAACTCGAAAACAGTGCACGCGCGTCAAAAAACAGCTGTAAGAAAATGCATGCTGCGCTGATTGGCTAATAATTGCAGATGTGAAGCAGTATGGCATAGATGGAATGAGGAGCAGAATTTCTCCTTGAATATATGTTAATTACTGAAAACTTTTTACCTTCTTTTCAAATATTGAAAAGATGAACCGGCGATGGGATTGGCGAACGTATCCTCTCAAGAGCAATATCTTGACCGGCACGAGGGTAGATTCTTTTTTTGGAAAAGACAGAGAGAGAATGTTCAGTTCGGTGTACATAGACGTGATAAGATATCCAATGTTGAAATAAGATGACATCATGTTTCTCGTAGAAATCTTTTTCTGTTTAAAGGGTAAATACGATAGTTTCTGAAGTTTATTAAGTTAGAAAAAAACCACCACCGAGGTTATAATTGACAAGAACTGAGATTTACTGTGCAGTTAGTGACAAACATAAAAATTATCGCCTCAAGTTTGTAAGATTTGCCATCAGTAATGACGGTAGCTATGTTAAAACGAAACAAGATATAAAACCCAATAGTAGTTACGAGAATTAGTTACAAATGCCTTGTATGTACTGCCCACAAGGTTGAAGCAAGAGGTGTTGTCCATTATGCCAGAGATTCCGGAAATTCAAATTCGTAATTCAAATGGAAAGGTCCGTTTTGGTTTACCCACAACAGTGCCAGGTGAGGGTCCCGACAGCAGTGATTACTTTCGATTACAACGACAGTTGAAAAGCATACCACCTCACCCTGTGAAAACAACCTTGACGCCTAAGAAATTGGCCTCTCCTGCTTCCCCCTACCATCCAGAACACGTCGCCCTCCACTAGCCAGCTCATTCTAGGCAGCGTTGAAACAACAAGCTGAAATTGAGAAGACTCTCGAGCAGTTCAAACAAAAAGCTAAGTAAGAGATGGGGCGAGCGATTAAAGAGGGTAACGAAGAAGCGGACCTAAAATGGAGGATTGTGACTAGCAACATTGAATACATACGGCAAGAAGACAATTTCTTGAACAGTGCCGATACACCGGATTGGGTCCAATTTATGGTCAGGAAGAAGAAAAAAAGGCCCGAGCACGTACCCGAGAAGCTTTCAACCGTCGTCGCGATAAACTGTTTCGTCAACTCGAACGGATGTACCACAACCAGCGAGGTCAAGGTTCTATGCCCCTTGTTTGGCAGAAACCTCGCAGATGGATTCAAGAATGAAAAAAAATGTTTTGAGTCAACGAGTTGTTGTTACTAAAAAAAAATAATAATTTCGCACAAATATGTGTACATGACATCCTCCACTTCTCGATTTTAAATTTAAACCGAATCAAAGGAGCTCCTCTCGCTCCTTCGATCCCAACTCCCTAATTTACAAAGGTTTGTATGGGGGCGGCTTTTTTGAATAAATTAAGACCGGGCTAATTTGGCCCCAACACCACACAAGTAAAAAATCCCCTGCGCGTACCCCGCGCGCGCGTGGAGGCTTTTCACATATTTTTTTCGGAATCCACGCGTGAAATTCTCGGAAAAAAATATCTTCAAAACGAATGTATGTTTGAAACGCCGATCTTTTCAATAGCAAGGCGAGCTTACGGGTAAGGGACTTCTTTTAAAAGAAAACCGAGAACTGTTGATAACTTGTATTTCACTGCGAAAAATTTCGACTTCACGCGATGACTTGGCGTGTAGTTGTTGTGTTCTTTTCATCGTCTTCGTGCAGCAGGTCTCCCTCGCTTTCGGTTAGCGCTCAGAACAAACACAAATATTTTAGACCTGACCACTTCGCTTTTTTTCCAATTGGTTTTTAATAATTGGACAAATCGGCTCTTTCTCAAGGAAACATTTTTAACAAAGCGAGGTTGCTCGCGCGGATAGTTCGCCTCTTCCTTTGTTGTTATTCAAATACATTGTATCAAGACTATCAAAGGACATCCGCTTCCGCGGCCCTGGAATCTCGCTCTATAAACTCTGCTGGAATGAAAAGAACGACCAACTATGGTATCATTTCGGTCAAATTCAAAGCTTTGAACCGCGAAACTTTTACTGGAACATTCGGGACCACGTCTGGAGGTGGTCCACTTTGGACGGTCCGACCGAAGTTTGCCGTTCCATTTTGACAAGCCGGTTCATTACCGTACTTCTCTTCACTTACGTAGTGAATTTGAAAAAGGAATAAAAAATGGTAAGACCCATTCCTTTTGGTTGGCCCGGTGTGATCGGAAAATGTCGTCCATTTTTCTCGGGCATTCCCACTTGTCTCTGACCGGTCGGTTGGCATAATGAAAAGCAAATTCGTTATATCAACTAAGTTGAAAATGTAAATTGGCCACCGTAATGAGTTATAAAGCTGACGTTTCGAGCGTTAGCCCTTCGTCAGAGCTATTACCTTGTTACCCCCACCGACGCAGCACCACAGTTTCTTTAGAAACTTTCACCCTTTATTATAATGAAAAGCACCCGAGGTTAACGTTTTAGGTGAAAAATTGACAATTCACGAGTTTTGGCTTAAGCTTTGTACCTTTCCAAAGGTCCGTTTACTCGTTATGTTTGCAATTAAGTTTAAATTATAAGGTGTAAATATAATCATTGAGATAGTATCGTCAGTTAACTGACGGCCGACAACAATCCAGGGGAAGTTAAGTGTTTATTCGTCTGGTTGTTGACCATGCGTGCGGAAGCAAAAAGCAATTTGGGGCCCTCTTTGGTACCGTCTCAAAGGCCTTCAAACGTCAAAGGTCTTTTCTAGATAGCTACATCTGGAACAAAATTAAGTCAATTAATGACAGCTATGCAATGTACCATTTTTTAGCCATAACTTCTTCTGATGCGAATGAAACTTGAACACAAAAGCATGGGTTAGGGACAAGAAAACGTATCCCAGTAGCCCGTAGAACCATCTGGTAAAAAGTGTAAAATATGACAAATTTATATAAAAGTAGTTGTTTGGACTGTACATAACCTTTAAAATCAACCCTCCCTCTTAGTATTTACATCCCGATTGTTTATGATAAACAACACACTGAGAAGATCAACATAAAGATATTTTACTGTTAGGGTAACAGATTACATCTTCAAAACTTAAATACTATTGCCTCGTGGATCCAAAGCTACTTTGACAATGTTATGAAGAAATCAGTCACGCTCAATAACAGGTCAGACGCATGAGAAACTAAAGTTAATTTGTTATCTATGGTAATCATATTTGTTAGAGTATTGTAGTATCAAGGAGGAATACAACTGAGCTATGTTGTAATTCTTACACCTTCCTTGTACTATAGTACTAACTTAAGGCCTTTTAAAATGTAAAAATCTTAACACTACTGGCTAAACAATGACCCAGCTGACTAAAATATGAAGCTAGTAGTTGTAAATTGTGCTATAAGAACTATTATTAGAAGACACTCGGGGAATCCCTCTGTGGTGTGAAACATAATAATTAGAGGCTATAGGTGTATCAGCTTTTCTGTAATGTGAACTCCTGCTAAACAAAGTTTATTGGTTGCTTTTCTTACTTAATTTGTTAGTAGAACATCTAAATACCTTGAGAACTGAAAATACCGTTGACTCTCAGATTGGAAATACCTAATATGTCATATTGCTGACATATAACCTTTATATGCTGTTAAAAGAAATGTGTGTCATTGCATAGTGCTTTGATGTCTAGTTTCAAAAAATAGTCATACCCCCCTCTGCCCAGTAGAAGGTATTGGAATTTCCAGGGGTGGAGGGGGGGGGGGAGTCCTCCAAGACCGAAACGTGAAAGAAATGTATGAAGCTTAATTGAAATTTCGAAAGGGCTGGAGGGTCTTGGACAACATCCCTTCCGTGGCCATGTGAGAGGTATGGCTATTTTCTGGAACTACTCAATTCATCAAAAGTAGTCTTCAAAGATTCCCCGAGGTGTTTATAACATTTCAAAGATCACTACTACAGTCAGTGAGAGCAACTAGCGTGATATAAGAAGAAATCAAACAGAAAGTACGTGATGCCACCACTACTGGAGGCGCAATTTATTTTCTCTTCCAAGTTTTATGAACCGAAACAAAGTATCCATAGAGTCCTCTTCGGTGTGCAGCCCTTGGCCAATGGAACCTCCAAGCACCGCTCCTATGAGAACACCAGTGGCCGCACCCAAAGGTCCAAGGGCAAAACCAATAAATCCTATGCATCCACCTATACCAGATCCTATTTTGGCACTTTTGTTTCCATTAACGTTAATGAACAAGAAGACCAAGATGATCGCGCATATCAAAATGAACATCCATTCTGGCGAGAAATTCCACCACATTAATGGGTCCATGCTGCGTGGATTCTATAACATAATTTAAAAAATATGAAACACAGGAGGCAGTGCAATTCCGAAGTAACTATCATCAGCGTTCAGCAGGGTCGTGGGTATGGTCAAGAAATTTCTAAATTTCAAGCCAGTCGCCTTTTCCGCCACTTCAGATGTGTGTCATATGTCTCTTAGGTCATTTTCTTAGGAAAATAATGCCAGTTTAATATAAATTTTATACCTATATTATGTGTTATCCTTGCCCTAACTTTTCGTATTTTTTTTTACTATTTTTCTGGAATATTTTAATGAAACTTTTTATCTAATTATAAATCTATTATTTTGAAACCAAAAATAGTGTAAGTCAAGACTTCTATAAATTAGCTTTAAAATAACTTAAAGTATATTGATGAAAGAAATTGAAAATATAGCACGTTAAAAATATCCTTAAAATAGACATATAATAAAGATAAAATTGGGCCAAATAGGAAAAAACCTTGGACAATAGGCTGAAAATAGCATAAAATAGTGATTAAATACTTTAAAAATAGACGCCGTATTTTAAACCTATTTTATCGCTTTCCAGAAAGATAACAAAAATATCGGAAAAAAACATGCAGGTTTTAATAAACAAACAAAGAAGCCTTGGCTGTGCTCTGTTCTGTTGTTATTTATTGCTATACATATATGCAAACCTTTTTTGAATGTTAATAATCAAATCCAAGTAGTTCTGTTTTATGGCGGAACAAACCTGTCGCGTTACATGTTTTATTTAAACCAAACCTGGTTTTCCCTCTTCCGTTTCGAGTTCGCTACATGTTCGCTAAAGACAATTTCCAACTTTCGCTACTTATTTAATTCGAGTTCGCTACTACCGATAAACAAAACCTTTGCGAAACTGAACTGTATCG
>OMLO01001126.1_pt1 | contig 19872 bp, 11 predicted proteins | sample 1674811 | NCBI WGS metagenome assembly OMLO01 (sample SAMN06265003, study PRJEB25207) | coral metagenome | isolation source: Coral host | place: Mexico:La Bocana,Puerto Morelos, Mexico | collected 2008-11-13 | reverse complement strand
AGTAGCAGTAGCAGTAGCAGTAGCAGTAGCAGTAGCAGTAGCAGTAGCAGTAGCAGTAGCAGTAGCAGTAGCAGCAGCAGCAGCAGCAGCAGCAGCAGCAGTAGCAGTAGCAGCAGCAGTAGCAGTAGCAGCAGCAGCAGCAGCAGCAGCAGCAGCAGCAGCAGCAGCAGTAGCAGTAGCAGTAGCAGTAGCAGTAGCAGTAGAGACCCTACTTTGAACCTTACCTTGCTTCGTCTTACTTTGGTTTGCCTTGCCTCCAGCCAGTTTTACTCTGATCGATTTTAAATCTGTGATTTCAGGTACCCGCGATTCGATCTTACAGACGAAAAATGGCATCACGTATGCATCTTGTTAGACCAGACAGTTCCTCATTTTAGCTTCTACCTTGACGGTGTTCATACCACGTTTCGGAGTTCTAGACGAGGTGACTCAGCCATACTTCATGTATACCTCATAAGATAAATTTAGTCCAAACATGCCGAAAGATAAAAATCTGGAGCCTTATGTACTTAAATGCCCAGCTTCCATGACCATTCGTGTCGTAGTTTTTAGTTCACTGCCATCAAGCTGTACAAGGTCCTGGTCAGGTGTTAAAATATTCAAATGAACCTCAGTGATTAGAAGATTTCAGTCAATCAATCAATCAATCCGGAAATTTTAAGAGACATACATGTAGTAATTCTCGGTAAGAAACATTGATAACGCTGATGATACCAGTATTTAGAACTTGAGATTGAGAAAATAAGCTTTCCTGCCACTTTGTATGATATGAACTGTAATGTATTTGTTACTCAGAGAAAATCCTCAAAGGGGGCGGTGTCTTGGTAATTGGTGCAAGGAGGACTGGGTCGAGCGGCCAAATTACTCACCGAATGAGCGGGAGGTTTAGTAATCTAAACATCTGGGACAGATACCTAACTGAGGAAGATCTTCAGAAAGTTTACCGTAGCTGTGACTTGAACAGAGGAAATGTCATGTATTGGTGTCAACACGTGATCACCCCAATGCTTAGGAACAACGTCAGCATAGTGTCTTCATCGACGGGGTGCAGTGCCTTATGTAAGTGTAATGAACTATCCGTTAGATTTTTAATGGTAATATTAAAAGGTTCACTCGCTTAACTTTTGATCCTGGGTTAGCGTTAATGCCCAGCTGAATGTAAAATTGAATTGACTGGCTTATTATCTCCTCGTTTGTGGGTCAAGATATTTATAGAAGGGAATAAGAAAAGCAGTGTAAGCTTGAACTCTGCTGTGTTGGTTTAAAGGTTAGTTCTGATAATTTGTTTGTTGGGCAAGAGAATGCCTCGTGATTTGTTATTGAACGCGTTTCTTTTCTGAAACATTTGCCCATCTATTGTTGACCATGGATGAAGTTATCACTTTTTCTGAATCATCCAACCCTCACTATTATTCGTTTCTTGGACCTACTTTTTTCCTACTTTTTTTCAGATGCGGATGCAAGCTTTACAAGACAAGCGAACTTTAAACTAATGGGACACAAGATTACCCAGACAGCAGTGCGAGACGAGTTCATTTGCGCTTTGTACTGCTTGCGGTACTGTAGCTGCCAATCATTTAACTTGTCAAAACAGTCACATGACCAGTACACTTGTGAACTGAACAAAGCGACAGACAAACAGTTTCCTGGTGACCTCATCTTTATGGCTGATGACGACATCACGTATTACACCATGGCTTTTTAGTTTGTTAGATGGTGTTAACCGCTACAGGAGCAGTCAGATTTGTTATACGATTGATTACTAAGGTTTACTGTAGTTGCTTTATTGCCACAAGTGAGAATTTGTCTAGTAAAATTCACTTGTTCAGTTTTTGGTCACTGTCGCTAAATTTAGCTGCACTTACATTACTCAGCGGAGCCTCGTCTCACCCGATAAAGAAACCACTGGAGCCTCTGCGGAGGACAGAGAGAGGCCACACCACTCACTGACCGTGAGAATAATTACTCGGACTCTAGAAACTAAAATTTTGAGTGCTTATCAGCTTGAACTTTTGTCTGCTCACCAACGTAAGTCTGTTGCTTTGAATTGGGACGAAATCGTAAAATCCCAATGAAACACCAACAATCAAATTACCTTCTGTATCACTCCGCGTCTTAAATATGATGATCGAATGCTTGGCTGTGGCGTGAAGGCCTCGTTACCCTGCGCGTCCTATACGCTCTCCGTTGGACTGTTATCAAGAATGTTCTCAATGTTGGCAATTTGTACAAATCAGAGTTCATGACCTGTATGATAGTCTTTAATGTGACCAATCACGAGCGAACTGTATTTCACTGAATATATTTCTAGAGTTGTATTTCGACATTTTGTATAGTCAGACTATATATCGCATAACTGCACACTTAATGTACACAGCACAGACGTACGTTTAAGAAAATAAAAATACAACCAGTGCGATCTCTTTTGTACAGGAGGGCGTCAGAGCGAATATCACCATTTCTGAAGAATGACGTGGTGTTCACGCTTTCACTGACAGTTCGGCTGTGCGAATTGAATATAGTAAAGAGCGCCCGGAAACAGAACAGGTGTTTTAGGGACTGGTTCATCAGTTTTTGAGCCGTTGGTGAGGTATGGGTCGTTCAACGCTCAGCTGCTCATAAGGAGTGGGACATCTATTTATAACAAATAAGCAGTCTTCGACCACTGGAACAGTTGGCCACACATTTAAATAACGTACACATCAAGCAGTAATTAATCAAACAAAAATCCTTCAGTCCTCTTTTGTGTAACTTATGTGAAATGTCTTTTTTCTTGTTTTACCTTTCATTGCTATATTGTTTACACTAAAGTTTTTTGTTTACGGACAAGTCTTGAAGTTTTAAGAGTAAAAGGAAACAATATTATTTTTAGATGCTTCATTGTATAATTGTAAAGAAATAAATCTGTTGGATTATGCAACCAAAAATGTCGTGATTTATAGGGTGTGGGTCATGCATTTTTTCAATCTTTATTTAGCGGGGGTCACTCAGTTTTTTTGTCAAATGGAAGGGGTCAACCACATTTTTAAAGGCTCCAGCAACCCCCAACCCACCCCCCCCCCTCCCACTTGCTTATACTTTTTAAACAGTCGGCTTACGCGAGTACAGTTTCGCGGTATAGGAGAAAAAGCTAAAATGACCGGTGAGAGGAATTCAATACTTTATTGCAATCCAACAATTAAATTCACGAGGGGATTCGATTTGTAACATTATTGGCTAGAAAATAACAGGAGCTGAGCATATTGGAATTTTATGGCGTGCTGTGTAGAATCGTCAACATTACAGGTTCTCTCCCTGCTCGAAAGTATATTCAAGGACACTTGCTTAATGTTGGTGGCTACTTGCGCAATCTTACCGGAAAACGCATGCATGCTCATTTAGTTTGTAGTCTACATCTACCTGTCGATAATCTAAAATTCACTCCGTATTCTTCGGTGACAATTCATCCCTTTTTACAGTGTAGCTACAAAATGTCTATTCATAATGCAATGCATGAACCACAAATGAACTGACTTCGTTGAAAGAAACTAAGCAGCAACATATAGGATGAAAGTTTCTAAAGAAACTGTGGTGCTACGTCGGTGGGGGTAACAAGGTAATTTGGTTATATCAACTAAATTGGCCACCGTAACGAGTGAGAGCGAATGACGAAGGGCTAACGCTCGAAACGTCAGCTTTTTAACTCGTTACGGTGGCCAATTTACATTTTCAACTTAGTTGATATAACCTAAGCAGCAACATAGTTGCCACAGACATGCCTTTCAAATTGCCTAACTTTTCCCTCGTACAAATATAATTTCTCTGAAAGAAACGCCACATGTCAGGTCTAATAGCTGCTTCTTCTTCCACTAGTCCATTAAAATTTTTCCTTTTTAATTAAGGGAAAAATGTCGTGGAGATCACAATGAGCCCTTTTTCTCTCCCAGCCTTCACTGGCATAAAATCAGACTGAAATTATTTCAATTTTCCTCGACTTTTCCACAAAATATCATTTTCCCTTACTCAAAATAAAATCCCTGACTTTTCTTTGACCTTGAAGAATTTTTTTCCTGACCTGTGGAAACCCTGTTGAACTGCATCTCTTGAAAGTGAACACGATCCTAACAACTGTGAAGGATCTAGAACAGGCGCAGATGAATCCCTAAGTTCAATGAGACTTTTGCTCTTTTCAGTCTAATTCCGCTATTTTTGTAAAATAACCCTGAGGTTTATTTGTACCTTTCCAGCGTTTCTTTTGCTCTACGAAACGTACAATGTACAAATACTTCTCAGCGAAAGCGGAAGCAATTTTCGTTGGGTTAGCTTTTCCAGAAATTAGGGTCGTTTGCCATTTTTCTCTGATAGTTCTCATACCAACGTTGAACCACGCTCAGTGGCACAAAACTCTCAGATGGATTCGGTGTCATTTGTGCCTGTGTTATGGCAAAGGAAGATGCATAATTGAAAAAATTCTCCAACATTTTCTGCGTGTATTCCACAAAAGTGTTCAAGCTGGATGGTGTTGATTGACTTGCAGGTGTCTGTTGGGCCAACTGGTCCAGGGGCTCAACTGAAATACCAATTTGAGCTCCTGCGTGGTCAATCGCTGTACTAGCATCCATTGAAAATGGGTTCTGCACCTTTTCCTCTGGCTTAACCTGATGTAAATTGATAGATTAGTTATGATGAAGTATTCTAAAGTGAAGTGAAGCTATATGCATGACTGAATAATCCTGAATCAGTCTGATTCCTGCATACATGTATATATATTAACTAATATAATGTCTATTTATATACATGTAATAGAATTAAGTTGTTTATCTAGACCATCATATTTCCCTAGGTGATGCTTAAGATAACAAAACAGTATTTTGTCTCTACAGTTTCACTGACCACACGAGTTCACCAAAAATGCAACTGTTTGGAGTCTAAGCTAACACACTATGATGTGTTTATTGTGTACAGATTGTTAAAATTAACTATTTGTATCTCTTCCATCTTAAAAATGGACAGCAGACTATCAGTGAATATACTTCTGTCACAAATTAACTGAAGGAGATCATACATGTATACGTGGGATTAATACTTGATCAACACATATATGTAGATGAAAAAGAACAGCAATTACACTACGCAGGAGAGAATCAAATAAAAATATTAAAACAGTTTTATTTAAATGCCAAATGTATTTTTGGATGGGGATAAACAAATATAATTTTCAATCCCAAATATTGGAAGGTGGACCAGTTGGATATTTACACAATGCAGTCAACGCGTTCAACTTAGGACTATTGAGAACAAATTAATCCACATACCAGTAGGGTGGAGAGAGACCGCAATGAAGCCTGAAGTTTTTCCCAAAGAGGAGTTTGAAAGGACTTACAGCTTAATTTCTCCACTAACAATATAAGACAACATCCTCTGTATGTTGCAGGGCAGGGCTTTTGAGTTACTTTGTCAAGGTGCATTATCTGTGGGGAAGAACTTTAGTCTGCACTTTATAAACAACTGCCTGCCATGTTGCCATGAATACAAGGAATGATATAAATTACTTCGGGAAATAAATGGCTTTTTGTTTCTCCAGCAAATTAAAGAAACCCCCTCGCCTCCAGTTGTTCTTTATGCAACATATTTCCTGTCACATACCTTTGCAAGTTTAAATATGGTGCTTGGTTTGCTATTTGCTATAAATCCTAGTAACTGTGACGTTGGTCCCTCAGGTGTTGGATAACAGTAGTAAACTCCCCCACCCATCCCATCTGGGAATGGGGTCACACCAGTCAAGAACACCACCACATGACGGATACTTTCAACATCAGTTAAGTTGAAAACAAACTGAGTTGGTCCAATCTGTTGGGCATCAGTTTGCACCTGTAACAACATGGCAAGACACCGTAAGAACATTTGACATAAACATGTTCGTCATGCATTAATGTTGATATACAGTGTATTCAGAATTGACTAGAGGTAAACATTTTAAACCATGCTTAAAAAGAAAAGAAATGGAAGTTACACCTTCATAGTGACTTCCCCCCTTTTATTCAGATTTAAAGGCTGTACCTTTTCTTACACTTAATTAAGTTTGTTATGCAAGGATCAAGCCAGACAAGTTACACTTACCCGTATATAGATTTAGCCAAACCTAAAAGCAGAGCTCCTGAGTACAATAAATTAACCTGGCTTGAGCACACAAACTAAAATTGAAAACCTGTAACTGTGCAGCAGTCAACTTCAAAAAAGCATGTGACCTCGAGGAGCTCTAAACATGAGCCCAATGACATGGTCATGTGATATACTGGGCAGCAGATACTTTGTTTTGACAGTAGTCAATAGAACATGGATGCCTAATATCAAAAATGTACACTGTAAACATGACCCTCCCAATCTCCTGGGAACAAGGTTGCTCAAGAATGACATTTTACACTGATTTACATGAGGGGGTATATACAGAAAGACATACAATGTATGGATGACAATCATGTGAAAACCAATTTTATTTAGCTTAATGAGTAACCAAATTTTCAAGCACTGGGGCTCCACTCACGCCCCTTTGGTGAGTTTGGAGTGTAGGAGCTACACTATAATACAATGGAGAAAACCTGTTAAGATATACTCTGAAAACCACACCACCACACTGTGGCATAATCCAGTAATTGTCAAGCAAGGATACTAATAAAGTTACTGACATTCAATGACCACAGCATCTCAAAATGAAATGCCTTGATACATAATTATATAGCTAGAACTGAATCTGCAGGTTATTGGCATGCTTCCTTTCCATTTTGCCCTGTTATTTGCTTATTCACACTTGTATATAATTTATCATTTCAGTCATTAAGGTGCAACAAAAAAAATGACAGACATGTATGAGTACTGGATTGACAAAACAATTTATGTACATCATAAAAATATACAAATATCACAAGACAAATTATCTCAGTCAGTAAGAGATGATGAAGCTTCTGTTTGTGGGAGATAATTAGGCCTTTGAACAATTGAGACATACCAGAAAAGAAATAAAACTGGGATTTCATTCCAAGGCTATATAGGTCATTAGAAAAGCAATTTGACAGGTTTTGTCACAATTTTGACTGGTCACCTTTAATATTGCCGATAGGTGATATATAGGTTTCACTGCCAAAATAAAAGGAAACAAGTATAATTATGTTATTCAGATGTGAGGTACTTAATGAAAACAAAAATAATGACCACAAATAAGAATATAGGAGAGTGCCATAATCAGCAAAATAAACTCAGAAGTGGAATGCAAAAGTCAATCACTTGTCTTCATCTCCCAGATCTGAGCCATTTTCTGAGTTTACTTTGTTGTGTTCCAGTTAAGGATAAAGATATAGTTTTGAATTTGTTTTGTACCATAAAAACTATAAACTTCTGGTGTTAAGACCTGGCCTTATAGAGGTTTTAAAGGTGTTTTAGATGTGCTTTTATAAAATGACTGAACTACTACACATGCTCTCGTTGGTCAATAGGTGCATTAACAAAATTGAGGCTTACATGTAAGTCCAAACAACATTGAAACAAAAAGCATTTTAATTTACAGTAAGCCCACAATTTAAGCTCTTTAATAGAAGGCAGGTCACTTCTGCCATTGGCATGTTTTCATCACTGTTTTAGGAAAAAAAACTACAGTAACTTTACAATCTCCTTCAGAAATTTTACTTGTGGAGTTGTAAGGCAGCTGCTTTATCACTGAGAGTAAGACAGTAACTTTAAGGTTCCAGCACAATCAATCAACAACACAGGGAGAACATTTGATAAGGTATGTACCTAAATGGCTGCTATTACTGTAGGTGTATTTTATTCCCTATCTTTTCTAGTGATATTGTTCTAGGCAAATCAAATCTGTGGGACTAGCATGATTTGATTTGCTCCTAACAGTATTTTACACACCCTTCTCCCTCTCAGTGTAAAGTTGTTACACCCCAGTTCTAATAAATACTTCTTGGCAAAATTTCGAAGATATGCACTTTGACACATTCTGCCATCTTCCAATCCTAATACCTACACGTAATGATTTTTTATAGTTAGGTTTTGGAGTTGCTTCAATAGTTGAGTCATAAGAGCATTAAGAGCCAAACTTAAACCGAGTTAATTAAAAACGTTATTCGGCACTTCAGAGACGTCAAAGTAGCACCCCACCTTTATGAGTCTCCACTTTGAGCTTCCAAAAACTATAGCATGAGCATGACATACGTTGTATAACAAAAAAAAAAGTGGAATAATTTGACACATTATCGGGCTGATATGGGCTACAAAGGAACTGTAGGTCAACAATAATAGTAAATATCAGAATGTAGACTGTTGAATTTGTAAGCGTTCCAGAGACAGTGATTGTTCCTGGTGCTAAGGTTCTCTAGGTGAATATCTCCCTTGCACACCAAATAAACCCAGATCACGGAATTTGAAATAAAATCGAGCTGACCCTAAATCTGACATACATGTAAGTTTTAAGTTTGGACGCGAAAGCTTTCATGCACTGCATACAGGTAGTTTACAATTACACATCTTATTCTAAACAAAATCTAGAAATGGACTTTTTGTTTATCGATCACAGTGAACACTCTCTGACAGTAAAAAATCATACTTACTAGGCGTCCAGACACGATGCATCCAAACATATCGAACAACACGCGAATTCCTCACGCGAAGTAAAGATTGTTGTTGTTTGTTCAACTGTTTCGTCAGCGGTCAACTATAAAAATATTCGATCACGTGCCACATGTAGCCGCGAAACACAGAGTTAGATCTGGGCACGAGATTTAACGTTGCTCTTAATTTATTTAATTTAACTATTGATTGATTAATTGATTAAAGCTTACTACACAAAACAGAAAATAAAAAAAATCAATAAAATATAATTTACATCAGAAATTCCACATCATAATTATACAGTAGATAGGCTCCTGATAGCTGTTAAAAATAGGAGAAAAAATTGGAGCGGAGAGGGTAGCATGTGAAAATCGCTAAGAGTGCCTTGTTATGAATGGTCTCCAACATCTAGTATATAAAAATAGAAAAGAAAGGAAAAAGTATATATTATACTTTGTAAAACTTAACTTAAAAATCCCATGGGAATCCATAGAATTAATCTCACCTTGCTCTTAAAAGACTTTAAATGGGGACTGGGAGTCTCCTTGACATAATCTGATAAACTTTTTAATTCACTAATATTGCTTATAACATAGCTGTTGTTCTAAAAACATTAATTCTTCTTATGATATTGCATCGAAAAGAAAAGGATAGAAATGAACTGACATAGATTACCTTGGCCGTGTCGTTTTTGTGTGTTTTTATATTCTTTATTTGGCAAGGTTACAGAGTATGAGAGTTTGTTAACCACGGATAAGACAATATTTTGCCAGAATGTAAATTTTTAAGAGAATGTGCAGTTTTTCGTTTGCAGGGTTTTACACACCCTACTCCCCCAGAAAAGGAAGTTTGGCCAAGGAGAAGTCAAAACCCGTTGCCACCTGCCTCAGTAAAGACATGAATTTTTGAACTATTGTTCGCATCCTTGATTTTCCGGCGTTGCCGCGAACTTCGTCTCACCATGAAATGTCGCCGAATAATTTACTCATTGGGAAAAAATAACTGATATTTTCTTGACGGGATGAAGTATAGGGCGAATCTGTGCTGATAATGAGGTTTTCGTAACACAGATTTCACTTTGTTCTTAAACAACGCTGATTGCAAAGCAACAAAGGAATCACGTGAGGCTATTGACCTTCCGAGAGGAGAACGTATCTTTGCCTTCCTTTCAGCCATACTACAAGGAAACACCACTTAGTGCAGAAAAGAATATATTTAGAAAAAAAGGACTTGAAGGATAAAGATATGGTTTTCGTAGATCAACAATTTAAAATGTGGCGACCACCAAGAAATATTTTGCTGGTTATATTAACGTTATCACTTTTTCCGGGTGAGTAAAATTATTTTATAAGCTATTTCCTGCTAAATAATAGTAAATATAACAAATCGTGCTAGAGCTCTACATTGCACAAAGTTTATTTTAAAGCCATTAAGTACGAGTCGCTTTGTTTTGGGGAACCTGCTGTTCGATAAAGACACAATTTTACCAATATAATTCCTGTATCTTTTGTTTCATTTAGTCCTAAAGCGAATGCAATTTATTTTAGTCGCAGTAACTCATGGTGAACGATTTCCTCATCTCGTCACGGCCATCTTACAGAATACTAAAAACAGTTTACCAGAATTCCACTGCTAAAATTACCCTTGATAATAAAATTAAATAAAATAGTTAAAAATATTCCGCACTGTCAACAACTCATCCGATCAAATCAATTGTCAAAGGTCGTTAAACTCTACTGACTATAAACAAAGACCATACACACATACACCTGTTCAGATGTCCGTGACACGATCTGTTCACGTCAGGAATTTTTGTGCCTTATCCCAAGATTGAACTCTAGAAAAATCAGCTAACTTCACATAGAGATCAAGTCGCCTTGTCACTTGGAGAATCAAGATGCCGTTGCTTCTAAACATTATCGTAATTATCTTCGTATCTTTTTCTTGCAGACATTTTCTGCGACTTAGGTCAGTTCACGTTTCAACGTTTCAACTGCCCGAGAAGCTACACATTTACAAACGCACGACTCCATGGAGGTCTTCAAGCTGGACAGTTTAGAAGACTGGGTCCGCCTGATGACACTGAACTGTGCGTCCAGCGGTGTTGCGATCAGAGGTCATGTGACCTAGTAGCTTGGATTGGTGATCACTGCTACTCAGTGACTTGCGTGAATCGAGAATTGTGCAAGCCTGTGAGGTTACCAAGTTATGACAAGGGCATGAGATTGCTGTACATAGCGTCCAGAGAAAACGCTGAAGATGAAGGTGGGCAACGCACTAACGCAACGCAACATACGAAATACCAAAGTTATTAAGCTTATCAAACTAGAGGAGATTAACCGCCGAAACGAAAATTTGTGAACTGACGTTTCGATCGAGCGTTAGCCCTTGGCCTGACAATAACAACTACTTTGCTCTGACTAAGGGCTAACATTCAAAACGTCAGCTTCAAAAAATTATAACAGTCTTTCGCCGCTCCCTTGTCTGTTCACCTCGCCTGCCCATAGAGGGAGACTTTCTTTTACCTCTTGTGAAATAAAACACGATTCTGTACCAGCTCGTTCATTTCAGTATAACATTAGACACTTCGTGTGTACCGAGTTCGTGTAGCCCTATATTCGAGCAGCCCAATGTCTTACACAATTTTGACGTTCTGCCAGATAATTCAATTAAGAGACATTAATACAACCCTGTACTCTTCTCAACAGTTGAACCTAACCGGAGAGAAGTCAGTGATGTGCTTCACTTGTCGCCGAATGACGCAGGTTCTCTAAATATTACAAAGTCGAGAGCTTTCTACAGTGCTTCTCACCAACCAACTGCCTTAAAATCCAGGAGAATAATACGTTCTCTAGAGGAAATAGAAGACGAAGACGGCTCCGGTGTCATCAAAAGCAAAGTCAACACCGAAAGTGCTAATGACAATAACGAAAACGAGTTGTTCAGCGGCAATTACTACGAACGCAACTCTGAAAGTATGAAATTCAAAATGGAGGAGCCACCCGGCGAAGAGGACTGGGAAGGGGGTCTAATTGAATCAAGTTCTGAGCAGGATGATGACGTAACTGATGACATCATTCAGACTCAAACACATAGCGTAACTGCAGTGAAAAGAACTAAGATGGCGTCTGTGGTTAGCCCTAGTGATATAGAGAAATTTGAGCCTGATTCAGATGATGCCAGTTCAGAGAATTTACAGGAAGACGGAGATACCGTTGTTGGTTTTAGTTCCTCAGGAGCTAGTGGTGCTAATGTTTTATTCTCGGACGAAATTCAAGATCTTCAGCCAGACGGCTCTGGAAAAATTAACAAGACTATTATGCGTGAGGTTCAGCGCAATCTACACAAAGTGTGGCGCTATGCGTCTTCCGGTAAAAACCTTGACATGATTTCTAAAGGACCGAAAGGTAAAAAAGAGGAGGATAAATTACAGGAGATTTATAACCTAGTGATAAAACACGAATCTGGCAGAACAGAACCAATGGATTCTGTACCGGGTGAAAGTGCAAGTGGGTTAAACATGGGAGATGATCTTTCGGATGAAAGCGGAAGCGGTGAAGATGATATATATGAGAAGGGATCTGCTATCTTTCAAGAAAGCGGAGACAAGCCACACGTGATATCTGGTGACGATGACATTTCTGGGGAAGGCAGTGCACTTGGTGATTTGTCAGAGATTTCTGGTAACAGCGCTAGCGGTTCTGGAGAAGTGAACACGAACCTTTTGAGAGAAGTTGAACATAACTTGCACAAAGTATGGAGATATGCGGCTCCTAAAAAGGATTTAGACATGGTGGCGAGGGGACCAAAAGGAAAGGAAGAAGAACAAAAAGTGAAGAAAATTTACAACATTGTCAGCAAGCACGAAACTGGATCAGCGTTTATTGATTTTGAATTGCGAAAGAAAGGAAAATCGTTAAGTGATAGCGAGCGAACTCCTAAGCACCAACATGGCCATAAAAGTCGAAAAAGCAGAGTAAAGTTAATTATGGCAGGGTATAACGCCACCGAGGAGAAATTGTATAGACTTCAGATAGCAAGAAAATACAAGTACAACAAGAATTTGAAAAGTCTGAAGCCTTGGGGAATGGGCATGGAGAAGTTATCACACAAACCTGGCGGAAAGAATGTGAAAAAAATAGCCGGGAATGAAAATGGAAATGGCGATAACCTTGCTATTCTTGGAGAAGAGATGAAAGAGTTAGCTCCGAATGGCAAAAAGGCTGATAAAACGATAGATAAGGAGAATTCAAAAGCAGAAAAGCTCCGTAAGTCGAAATCAGATGAGGAAGATACTGCGACGAAGAACTTAGTCAATGACACTGCAAGTAAAGAGATGGAACACGAGCATGAAACGACCACTGTGTCAGATAATAGTGAAAGCGAAAAGATTGTATTGGACAAACAAGAACCATTTGATAAAACACAGCTAGAAATAGGGAAGAAGTTAGAGGAGTTGATTTTGAGCAGAATGGCGCAACTTGAAAGTCAGGAAATCCAAAATAAACACAAAGGAAAACAAAAACATTTCAAAGAAGACAAAGAAAAGGATGATCAATCAGAAACAGAAAACGAACCTCAAAAAGGCAAGTGCAGCATCTTAAACTGGTCAGCTTGTTAGGTTGTGTCGCTTTTAGCGAAATAAGGGGACAGCATAAGTAATACTGTCGGCTTATCACTTAGAAAGTTCTCAAGAATAGTTTAATTGCTGTGTCCATAATCATCCATTTCATTGTCAGTCAGATTAATATGTTGATTCCTTATATCGCTAAATGTCATCTAGGAATTGGAAAGCGTTTCCTAAAGAAAATCAAAGTTCCAGTAATTGAGAAATTGTTGTTCTAATTGACAATTGTTTCAATTTTTGTTTCTGGTTTCAGCTGCCCAAGCTAAGCAAGATAAATTGCTAATGAAATTGGAGAAACTCAAGTTCTTGAACGGGCCCTCGACTGTTTATAAGGAGAGTAGGTTTGTGTATCTCAAACAGTGCGGCCTCTACGTGGAGGAATATAATGTGTCTAAGGTACGAAAATCTGATCTCCAACATAACATTTGTCGCCTTCAAGTTACATTTACTAAGTGCGGCCATTATGCAAAGCAGAGGAATCTTATTCATTAGTCGGGGAGGGGTTATAAATCTACATTTCCCAGCCGTCCTATGTATAACAGCAAGGGAAAGCGAGGGTTGTGAGTTTTTCTTGTTTCTTGGTAAGGTGCCTCCGGCCAGTTGGGATTCTTAACATTGTTATGTTCAATTGGAATTATTTGTTACAGTTGCTGGCTTGGCCCCACTGCTATAAACACTTCCGAGGGTAAATAAAGGCCGTATCGGAGTGAATTGGATTACATCACGACCTCTCGGAGTTACGTAAAAGGACTGTCATGCTAACTGACTCTCTGGCATGATCTGTTTCTTCGTTCCTTTACTGACGTAATCTGTTTGAAATATACTTAGTACCAGACCTAGGTTTAAGAGGGTCAACCTGGTCTGGAAAGTCATGGTTGCTATTCCCACTGGGAACTCGGAAATTTTATCTGCCGAGTAGTTCAAAACGCCTCTTCAGTTTTACCCAAGTCACCATTCTAAGCATGATTTTTTTTCTCAGACTCGTGCCTCTTGGAACAATGACTTGTTCTCTCCATATTCGTATTTGTACGAGATGCCGAAGAACTATCACACATGTAACTCCTCTGTGAGAATGAACAGCACAGATCTGAGAGGAGATGTGTTCTTGAGCTTCCGAGTCATGTCCATAAAAGGAAGTACCATGACAAACAATGCTAACATCTGTGAGAAGTATTGCTGCCAAGAGCCACGCTGCCAGGCCTGGACACTAAGATTCCAGCAGGCAGACACCGCCAACTGTCCTAAAGGTCAGTGGTACTCTTTTAGTCTATTTAGGTACCCTATAATTTAGTAAATAGGCAATCTTCGCTTGTAGTTCCAAAGCATCGGCACAGATGCTACACAGTTTTTCTCACTATTTCCTCCAGGTTTCAAATAACTTCAATGCTGATGCTAGCTTACTTATAAAACGTCTATAGAACCTCCAGAATTGAAAGAGATTGGCGGAATTTTGGAAACAACCCGATGAATGGAATTTGAGAGACAAGTGAAGACGAACTTCAGGTCGCTTTGTAAAGCCAAATAATAATCAAAGGTGTGTCTGTGTGTGAAGTTCACCAAGACATGGATTTAATATTAAGGTTTACTTTCGTTACCAGGCTCTTTCTGCTGCTGGCTTAAAAGTGCCATACCAACACCAATCCGAGATTCAGAACACTGTACATCCGGGATAGTGCACCGCGAGAGTACCAAACATCCACCCTCCGGGATGCGTTCGGCTGTACCACTCGGGGGACTAGGCACTGGTTCATTTGAGCTTCGCGCAGACGGGACGATACATGAATGGACAATTGAAAACCAGTCCCCTGGCGGCTCAGCAAAACTTAACAAGGGAGCTCTGAACCTTGCTGCTTTTGGCGTAAGAGTAGGGGAACCAGACAGAAACAAGAGCGAGGCAGCGCTATTGAGAATCCACGCCCCACATGGATACCCTGGTGTGGAGAGTCTGTCTTATTCTGGGTCATTCCCTGTCAGTAAACTGACTCCTGGTAAGCAAATATTGTAAACAGTCTTTTAATGTGACTTGCGTCTGTTGTAACCAAATAGTAAGGCGGGTCATTTTCTTAATTCTATTTTATCCGCCTTAAAACTCCCTTGTAAAATAAACTCTGCCATGAACAAAGGTAAGACTAATTTTCTTTCTTCCATGGCAATCGGCTCACTGCAACATAAAGATTTGTTGCTTACCAAATACGAGTACTTTGATTTGGTTTTAGCTGATAGATATGTATGTTAACGAGTTTTTTCGTAGGACCTTGATGATCCAGACTACATCCATTAGAATGGTCTAGTACGTAATATGAGGACAATTCTAAATCGTATTTTTAATGGTACAGCTAAATCTTTACTTTCCATTTCGTCAATCCACAGGTGGTTCGATTACAGAAAATATTGACATGAGCCTGTATGCGTTCCCGTCATTCCACGTGAGAGATCGCTCCAAGTCCGCGGTCCCCGCAGTTGCCTTTGCTTTGGGCATGCGCAATAAAGCTGATAAACCGCTGGATGTATCGTTCATGTTCAACTTGCCTCTCGGGCAGCAAGAAGACACCATCAGAGTAGGAGATAACTATGGCGAAGTTGTGTTTACCAGGTGTGTCAGATTATTTGTGTAACTGCAACCTGTTTGTGACGAAATTTGAGTATGTCATGATGTGATAACATCTTAGGTATAGCGTCACGTCGATTTAGGTAGAAGGTTCCAATTTCGGCTATTTCTCCTATTGACGACGCTTAAATAACTTATTATTTAGTAAGCAAAGTAAATCAATAAGATAAATTTGTATAATATAAGTTTAGATAAATTTCGGTGAAGGTTTAGTGCAATTAAGGACTTAAATTGTGAGACGAATAATTGAAAAATTCAATTTGGAGGAACTTTCGAATATAACGAGACTGTAAATTCTTGATCGCTGGAGCTTCCATTCGATGACTCAGTTATTATGTTATTGCATACTCCAAGCAGAGCTCCATGAAGTAAGTTACTCAGTCATAGAATAAATTAACATATATATTCAAATGCCCGTTATATTCTGTAGATCAACTAATGAACTTACCATTAAAACTATGAAATGCGTTTATCTTTTCTTTAGAATGTATGGATAACTTTTAACACCATACAAAAATGAATTAGCCACCTCGGAATCCCTTTCATCTATTCATTGACATATCTGAGAGTTATTTACAGTATGTATTACTTTCTTGACAGAATGATAAAACCCTCAGATTGCGCGCATGCGTGCTCTAAGATGCCCAAATGCATGTCATGGACAACCAATGGGCCCACCTCGTGTCTGCTGAAAGACAAAATGCCCCTTCACGCCTGGGCCACTGGCATTGTATCAGGCCTTAAAGGAGAATGGAACGTTCAAGACTCCATGTTGACATGCCACAGGCCTGGATTTTTCCCGCAAAGTGGAAGCACGACATTGTATGCAGTAGATAATGATGATCGCTCGGGATCTTTCGCTGTAGCTGACGACTTTCATGACATTTGGACGAATTTCTCTAACACTGGCAAGTGCATGTAATGATTATTCCAGGAAGGATAAAAATTGAAAAATAAACATTCAATTTGAACTGAAAAAAAAAACAGTTCAACTTCAAAAGAATAATTAAAGTCGTCTCTAACCAGTTTTTTTTTTTTTTTGCTTCATCTCTTAGGAGAAATTGGCGTTCCCATGTCACTAAACAAAACTGGCCTGTACGGCGCCGCATCTGTGAAGACACAACTTCAACCTGACGAGAAAAAATCCCTGACATTAATTATGTCGTGGTACTATCCTCACCGTGACGTGGCCAAAGTCCACGTTGGTAATCTTTACTCAACCATGTTCAAATCCAGTCAGGATGTCGCTAAGCACATGCGCGAGGGTCTGGTTCAATCAGTAATCGATATCCAGTCGTGGCATGAACCAATCGTTGGATCTGAGCCAGTGAAAAAGGCACCGATCAACGACAAAGTCAAGCATGTACCAAATAGCCCTGAAGAAAACAAAGTCAACCAGCTTCCTGACTGGTTGAAGGACTTGCTTGTTAACAGTATGAGCTTCTGGAGATCTGGGTTCTGGGCAGAAGATGGAAGATGGCGTCAGTGGGAGGCCTTTGACTGTAATGATATCGACACCATTCAAAATGACATGCAGAGGATTATTCCCTCCACGCTGTTCTTTCCTGGTATGTTAAGTAACGCTTAGTTAACCTTGTAAACTTGTAAGTTGATAATCGTCTGCGTGTACATAAATTTGCCTGCCGACATGCGCAGCATAACTAAGCCACTTTGACGATTGCGTCATTCTCAGAGGTATGTCTTTGTTTAAGTCTATCACAACTAGAAGATTCTGACTTCGCCTCAGAACGTGTAGCCTCAAATCCTCAGGAAAGAAGCTAAATTACTTTATTTGAAGGAATAAAGACCTCCACTTTTTATTTCCTTAGAACTTGTGAGAGATCTTTTGACATCTTGGGCCGATAATCAGTATTCCAGCGGTATGCTACAGGAAGCACTCACATCTGGTTGTCTGGGGCCAACAGGGAAGCTGGGTAAGAAGAATGTTGTGGGGAATCATAGAATTGAACTGGATCCAATCTGTGACAGCTGTTCATATCGGTGAAGAATGTATCACGCGAGAAAATGAACAGCAGTTATGTAAGGAGTAATCAGTAGCGCTGCCAATCAGGGGACTGGACCAGAGGAGTATTAAGGATTTCGCGTCCTCGTAGTATCGCGTGCTGATCTTTTCATTATTTAGTTTTTTTTGTAAAGGAGATTATTTCACCCTGTGTTACAATCTTTAATGGTGATCATGCCCTCACCAAATCTTAAAGAAAACAGTCTATGCTTAGCTTACAGCTTATCTAACTTAATCCTGCTTCCAGGGCGCTTCATTCTCAATAACAAGTACGTTGATATTAGATTTGCGTTGATATTAGATTCAATGTTTCTGTCCGGTAGATTACGCAGGAGGTCGAGTTATGGCCGACACTACAGCCATGTTCGTGGTAGGGCTTTATCACTACTATCAGTGGACTGGTGACCAGGCGACCCTTGATCGACTTTGGCCGGCCGCAAAAAGAGCGGTGGCGTGGGTCATGGTAGATTCCACGAAAGGTTAGCCAGTTTATTGTATGTGCCATAATATTTATAAGCTAACTCCTGTTAACGCTGTATCTATTGAACAATCATGTTTGCCTGTAAGACCAAGGAACAACACCGTCTAATAAGATGCTAACCTTCTTTACCTCTAGGCACTGGGCTTCCCTTTAGAAAAGTCAGTACTTACGACATCGTGGCACTCGACAAATTTGACCACGACGCCTACAACTCTTTTATATACCTCTTGGCTCTTCGTGCCGCCCAAGAGCTGGGAACGATAACCAATGATACCAAGTTTGTATCAACCGTCCGTCAATCATTTAGCCACGCGCAGAAAAGAGTCGATACCGAGCTGTGGGACAATGCAAAGCACTATTATCATGCGTGGTGGGATATGGAGTACGGCTCACCCGAGTGGATAATGTCCGATTCCTTATATGGTCAAGTCTGGGCCTACAGCCTCGGTCTGGGAGACTTAGTTCCTCGCAGTAAATTGAAAGAGCATTTGTTGCGCGAGATTGAAAAGAACGATTCTCCTTTTGGGCTCAAGGTTTTGAGCACGGGAGAGGTAGAAATCTCTCCTGAGGATACGTCAATCATTCTGAGTCGGCACATTCCCGGATGTAAGTCGTTGGAGAACATAACGAAGCATAATTCTGTTTGGATGGGAGCGGACGCTGATTGGTCCTCTCTTATGCTGCATTTAGGTGAGGAGGGAACTTGTTGGAATTAATCCTTTCCTGTATTTTTTAAGTGTATAGACTTATAGACCTCTTTTTACCATTCATAAGTCGTAAGTCATGAAAATAGCCGTGCTGAGAGGATTTCTCGATATTTGTCTTCAAATTTTTCCAACTGGCACCACAAAAGTAAGGAAAATTTGTATGTAAACGTCAGAACTTAAAAGGTAAACACTCGTCATCTAGAGCTATACGAAATTAATGCCTAGTGCTAAGGATTAATGAGAGAAAAGTGTGTTTTTGTGTAAGTTCTTTCTTAAAACTCTGTTTGGTTTTGCTTTTGTGCTTACAGACGCGGATCCCATAATAGCTTTGAACCGAGCAAAGAAATCACTTGATCACTGGCGGTCCACTTTAAATGATCAATGGAATGTTCATGGCCTCATATCCAGCAATGGTTACGGACTGGACGGGCTCCCGTGGGCCACATCTCATTACTCCTTTCATCTAGTACTATGGCACATCCCGCTCGCGTTGTCAGGACAACAGTACTTCGCTCCGAATGCCTCATTGACTTTCTGGCCCAAGTTCCCTATACCATTTAATTTGCCATTCTTTACGCCTAAAGCGTCGGGGACGATTGAGGGAGCATACGTGAACGGAAACGACAGAGACGAAGATGACAATGAAGAAGAAGAAATGTTTACATTCACTGTTAAGTCAGGTGAAAAAAAATGGTTTTGCTTAATTAGCGCCCTCATATCGACATGATTTTAAAATACCGTACTGCCAAACGCTTTTTTATATCCTGATCAATAAGTCCACCTTAACTACATAACCGAGAGTGGGGTCTCCAAATCTCATACTGAGACCTTGCCTTA
>OMLO01001125.1_pt1 | contig 19879 bp, 22 predicted proteins | sample 1674811 | NCBI WGS metagenome assembly OMLO01 (sample SAMN06265003, study PRJEB25207) | coral metagenome | isolation source: Coral host | place: Mexico:La Bocana,Puerto Morelos, Mexico | collected 2008-11-13 | reverse complement strand
CAAAATTTGAGACTTGAGTTTCCGTTTCATGTCCAGTCAATGGATCGTCCAATCCATTGCCTGGACATGAAGGGGAAACTCCAAGTCTCAAATTTTGGGAAGCAGCCCCTGTACTTCGTCCAGAAGGACAGGATATTGGCTGGGTGCTTTGTCGGGGATGAGGATACAAATCCCAGTTGAAATTATACTGTACCCCCAATAGTAGACATCACCGAAAGGTTCCATAGATTCATAACATTTTGTCCCGTGAGGACATCGAGCTGCTACGGACGCACCTCAGTTTGGAGCGCTGGGATTTGCTGGTTGGTGGCAGTTGGGGTTCGACCTTGGCGTTGGCCTATGCCACGAAGTATCATGACACCGTTAAGGCTATGGTGCTGTATTCCATCTTCATTCCCAGCAAGGCCAGGTGAATTTTCGACCAAACATGGAAGATTTGTGATGGTCTTCTCATTGAATCCTGGAACTGAGAGCTACAATTTTCGCCAATTTTTCCCGGAATATACTTACACTACCATGAGCAAGCTCCCAAAACAAAACCCTTCCAGCCGCTCTGGCAGCCATGACTCAATGACCCTCCACCACTCCGCTCTCGGCACCAAAAAGGCGGGCATTGAGTTTGTGTACAGCGCACAGGGTGCTGGACTCTTTTTTCCTGAAGACTATGAAGCCTTTGTAAAGGCGATCCTTCCCGAAAAGACGTCGCCCGCCAGAGTCATTTCATGCTATGCCAAGCGTTTAACGTCGCCGGAAGCAAGTGTCCGAAACGCGGCCTGCGCTGCGTATTTGCGTTGGGTCATGCGACTGTTGAGCCTCTGCCCGGATGAGAACATCATTGAAGAGATTGCCAGCAAACCAGAAGAGGCAGGACCTGGACCCGCCATTGAAATGAACTACATGGCGAAACTTCGATGTTTGAAATGACGAACTTTTTGATGTCAAATTCATTTTAACCATGAGGTTTGAAACCACATACTGTAACATAAGACGCTGAAACTATGACTATTTTGAATTTTGAAGGTATTTCTCATTTTGAAAAAGCATCAACGTGGGAAAGTATCACCTTTGGTTTGGAAAACCCAGTCCACTTGGTGTTCTCGCTTCGTTTCCCACATTTTTTTCATTTCACTTGTTGAGCGCATGTGCCCCAAGGAATGGTTGCTTCTTAGACAGCCAGCAGCTCCTTGATGATTGTGGTCGAATTGCCCACATTCCTTGTACCATTCTGCATGGTCGAAATGATTTGATTTGTCCACCTATCAACGCTTGGACATTGCGAAAGTCTCTTCCTTTAGCAAAGTTGAAAGTGGTGCCAATGGCTGGGCACTCCTCATCCTTGGCGCCCGCCTTGAAATCAGCGATTCTGGAGGCAATTGATTCGTACAGATAGGTTTTTTTCGAGAAAAAAAAAGAGCGAGAAAAAGGTCGTGCCGCAGAGATGTTACATGTTTATCATGTTTGGTCTATGATTTAACAACCTACCAGTTGTTGTTTTAATTTGGATTTGGCAGGTGACCTAAGACTCTTTGATCGGCGTGTTGGATGAGAAGATGACTCCTGAAAACTTACGTGATTTTTGGTAGCTTCGCGAGCGGCCGGATCCCAAGGATCTTGTGTGGATTTGAAGTGGCAATGAGGGTTGATATGGTGTTGTCCTGTCAGTCCTGTATCAGTTCCAAACGAACTGGACGTTGGCAAAGATGGTGTCTTCCCTGGGCTTTCTCAAGTGTCGACCAGGTACCAATCAAGGTCTACCAGTCTACCAACTGTATCTCAATTCCCGCACGATATAGGCGCCGATTTCGAAAACGAGATCCATGATTTGAAGATGAATATGTTGTAAATGAAAGCCTAGCGAAAGTTTCAGAATGTAGATCGGCTTGCGTGCATCATTTGCTTTTCGGAATGTCCTGCCACTGTTGGAGGCCTCATAGATCTGCTGTTGCCGGGCTTTGCTCTTGATCTGCGTAACTCCGCTGTTGACATTGAAGCACCTTGGAATTTCCGTCACGTTGGACCTGTTTTGGCACTGCCATGGGGGGTGAGAGAACAAAGCCCCTGTGATGGAAGGGTATGCAAGGTTCACTGAAAGGACCAAAGCATTGGGATCTTCAAACCTGGAAATAGATATCATTCGTAGCGGTGAGCAGTCATATTATGACTCCTTGGGCATGCTTTCCTCCCAAAAAATCGAGTCTTCCAAGCGCTTTCTTGTGAAATCCAAGGCCTACTTGGAGATGCCGAAACGACTTCATGACGAAAAAAGCTTTCAAAAAAACGCGTTGTAGTTGGAGTTTACTCTGCATGCGGTGAATTCCAACATCTGAAGCCTCAAATGCATGCCTTGTGATTCTCCCGTTCCATTGAAATTGATTTGGATGAAGCACTGAAGTCTTTCATCAAAGCTCCAAAGTACCTCCTTTGTGAGTTTTGGCTCAGATTTTTACGATTTCAGTAGTTTTTCTGATAGAAAAAAGTGTTTGCAAAGGCGCTGACCTCAGGTTGTGGATTCCAGTTGTTGGAGTTTTTTTTTTAGTGAAAAAAATGGACCAAAACCAACGGAGGAGACTGAGAACCTCAGGTGTCGCAGCCATGGGGAAAAAACCGGCCGCGCAGAAGATGAGCTTGGCGGCAGCTTGGTGATGGAACCAGCCCTTCGTGTTGTTGACGTAGAGTTCCCTTAGTTGGATGACCTTTTCAAAATGGCAGCAGTATGGGGCAGATCTTTTGATCTATGTTAGATAATATATATACCTTAGACCTGATATGTAGCTCTTTTTGGATACCCTTTTCAAAATACATCCCCGGAGCCAAAAGAAGATCTTTTACAGCCACGGCCGTGTTTTGCAAAAGGCCGTATTTTGAATCATGATGATTTTCGGGATATTTACTATACTCTGAATAATTGATCCACGAACAAGTTTTGGAATCTAGAAGTCACTTTTTACTTCTTGATACACCACATTACATCATATCACATCCACAATAGTTCATATAAGTGTAATAAGTGCTCACCATGTACCACTTCCAGGTCACATCCCTGCCGCTAATCCCCGGCCATTTTAAGCGAATCAAATCGGCCCTGGTTGGGGCGTGGCATTTTGCCACTTGGTCTTTGATGAAGGCCAGCCTGGGCGAATGAGAATGGACATCTGAAAGTGGATGTTGGGAAGTTTGGACAGGATGTCCTCTTGTTTTTTGGTTGTGGGTCCTCTCATCTTTTTTTACATCTATTTGGCGATACTTTCTGAAATATTTTTGATTCTCAACTTTCGGATGGACAATGAGAACTTGGAAAATTTTATCCAAGTCAAAAGTTGGGATGCCTAGTCTTCTTCAAATCCTTGGGAAATGCCCAATATCTAGTTCCAAACTTCCCCCACACAGTACATATTACAGTACATTTTTGGTGAAGCATCGAGATTTCAATTTCCAAAGTTTTAAGTGGTCCAGTTATAATCACCAGAACACAGGGTTATCCAAGCCATTCAGAATTCCAAATGGATGTCTAGCAAGATCCCTAGCTTAGAAATAGACCCTTAAGGCGTCTTAAGGTATGCCGTAGGTATACCATATATGCCTCTTTGCACCTCGAGGTGCTTTACATCCATCTAGAATTCTGAATGGCTTTTACCCACATGAAGGGGACACATGATAGACCTTGCCCAATGAATCCTTTTTGCCCAAGCTCTCGTTTGCCATTTGTGTGTCTCTTGGGATTTGGTCATGGAGACTCCAGACTTATCGGGTGTGGCCGAGGAATGGGATGCCAGCAGTGAGGTTAGGGAACACATGAGGGTCAAAAAGTGTCTTTTCTCGCCTGCCTTAAGGATGCTTGAACCCTCTTGTTCGGTTCCCTGTGGGGAAAGGAATTTTGAAGCCCTCAAACCTTTGGCTAAGAGACTCTTGTTATCCGATAAAACTGTTGGGCAAGTTGCTGTTCCACTGGTTGAAAAGGAGACTCTTGACTTCATCAAAATAGTGGATTCTTTTTATGTTTGTGTTTTTTGATATTTTAGGTGTTTTTGCGGTTTTGTTTGGATTTCTATTTCAAAGAAACCGATTGTGTGGATCCTTTTTTCTTTCAACACCCTTTTGAAATAAGGATCAGGAGACTTTATGACAAAATGGGCATTCCTCGACCCACCAAAAAAGACATCAAGACGCAGGCTAAGTTGGCCAAAGGGTTTATGGTATTGTTGAAGAAGAAACTCAACAGAGATATTCTTCCACGGAGTGTTCCTTTCCGGCGGTTGATGGCTCTAGTCTTTGACCCGGATGGGAAGGATGGGTGTTTCAAAAACAGAAAGTAAAAGAACAAATGTTTGATAGATAGATCGATAAATACATCTTAGATCACCCATGTTGAATAATGCATCATACTTTTCTAATCTATTGAATGTTGAAAGGTTTGATTTCATATTGATTTGCTTTCCGTGCTGAAAAGGGTTTAAGTTTTAATATGGTTTAACGCCTACCATAGCCTTAGAGCCCCATGCTTGCAGGATCCAATTCAACAACATTTTCAAGAACCAGACCGACAGCCTGAAGAGGATGTGGAGACCCAGGATGAGGATTTCAAGGATGGCGACAAGATGGAGGGGGTAGAACCACAGCCAGAACTTGAACCTTCGCCTCCCCCTTTGCCTGCCCCGGAAAGCCCAGTCCCACCTACTCAGCCTTCTCAAGAAGAGGAAAAGGGAATAGACGACTCACCCGAAACCAAATGTGTTGTGATTGAGGATAGCCCAGTTCCTTTCAAGAAGGGTTTGACCGATGAAGAAATTCATGCTTCCATCAGGGACATGGAGAAGAAACTTGCAGGTCTCAAACGGGTTCGCATTGCTCAGCTACTAAGCTACTTTTGTTTTCCCACACAGGTTTTCAATTTGTTTAGAGCCTTCCTTTTTAACTGGGTGTTTACTTGCTTCTTTAGTGTTGCTTTCCTCTTTTGCTACCTCTACTGAAATCATACCTAGCTCAACTAAGGATGGCCAAGGAAGCCCTTGCCGAATCTTCAAAGACTACACCAGTCCCAGTCTTCGATAGTATTCCTTTTGGTGGGGATAATGCCGAGACCCAAGCATTGCCAGAGCCAGAGCTTAAAGCTTTGGCTAACACTTTTCATAAAGAAGAACCTGAAATCCCATCGGAAGGCTTAGTACCTTGCCTGTAGATTTTGCAACCTTTGTTCAGTCCATTTGATCCCCTGATAACCTCCATATATATCCCGCTCATGAATTCCAATAACTATTTACCTTTGGTTGAATTTGTTGTGCCATCTCCATTCCAATTCTTTTCCTTTGCTTCCACGTGAGGTTCTACGTCGGAGCCAGTTTGGAGTGCAAGATTGTGATACTGCTCCCGGGGTTGAGGGAAAGGATGGTAACAACCCTAAGGGCAAAGGTAGGGGTCGAAAGGGAAAGGGAAGGGGTAGAGGTAAGAAAGCAGGAGAAGACAAACAAGACCAGGAAGAGGTTCCCACTGAAACAGTTGTTGGAAATGAAATCCCAGAGATTCCAAAAGAGGTTCCACCACCAAAGGCAGCTGTTGTGCAGGAAAAAAACCCTCCAAAAAGGGGCAGAGCGGACAAGGCGGACAAAGGCAGAGCGGACAAGGCGGACAAGGCGGACCAAATAGAGCCTTCTGCAGGCAGTGAAGTTCAGAAGAGAAAAAAAAAGGGAAAGACTGCACAGACCCATGATGAGGTTGAGGTTGAGGCCAAGCCCAAAGATGAAAAAGCTAAGAAACGAAAGGAGAAGGAGGTAGAACCGAAGGATGACAAGGACAAAGACAGGAAGAAAAGGGTTAGGCATAGTGAGGCCCAGACTTTTGCCAGGAGAGCCGAACCCCTTAGTTCATTTGGAAAAGCAAAGTGGGTTGCCCTTCGTGCTGCCTTTGTCGCTAAAGTCAAACCTTTGTTGGAGTTCTATTCCGCACGTGAGGACTGTTGTTCAAAAAATGTTCTTCACTTCTTGAAATTGTAAAAAATGTTTTTTTGTAAATGTTACATGTTGGTCTGTTGATCTAATGAAGTTTTGTTGGTTGATGAGCCTGGGAGTTTTAATTGCTTTCACTTTGGGGTGTTCCAATCAAAACCCGACATCCAGGTTCTATACATTTGGTTGTATGTTGTAAAAGATATGAAATCAAATATCTCCATAATACCTAAATACCTCCATGGTTGCTTTCTGGAAAAATGTAGTATAGATTTTGTATCCTCCATCTTTCAAAGGACCGGAGTTAGTCATTCCAAAATTCCAAGTACCTTCAAAATCAATGCCAACTGGCTGGGTCCCTAGGACAAGTTCTGGAAGTTCGCTTCTGAATCTTGGGATGCTGGCGATCAAACGGTGGATGAGACAAACGTTGGTGAGATGGCAATGAGTGCTGCTGCTGAGTATGCGGCAAGTCTTGCTACATCGTCAAAGTAGGTACCACACCACCAGCCTGCCGAATGACTAGCAAATTCGGGTCATTGAACCATCAATTGTCCAAGTCCATGTGGAACAATTGCAACAGCCCTGGAGCAGGATTTCGAATCTTTATGATCTTGCAAATGTAATTATATCTAATTTTTCAGGGTAAATATTTTTGGCTATCACAAACTCTCTTCTGGTAGGTTCATATGGTAGCTGGTGCGATTGTGCGTTTTGGGGCATCTGACATTTGATGCCATGACAAATCTAGAAATGGGGTATTCCAACATTTAGCTTCCTTGGTGAGCTCTCGCAACGGGACATGGGTCCAATCACTTTGGAGAGATAAACCTTTGGGTCTATTGTCATAATTTGATTCATGTTGGCTCTTTTCAAGATTTCGATTCGTCCTGTAACATCTACCTGAAATTGAAATTTTAGCTTATATATAGAAATGAGTCATTACTTGTTCATTCTCGTTTTGGCTCTGTATGGCCCAAGGCCCTCTCCAGTTTCTGTACCGTTGCTGCTAGCTATCGTTGCGCATCTTGAAGATATGCTGGAAAAGTGAGTACTTCGGAATTGATCCCTCTGATCTTAGCTGATTGCAGATTTGGATCTTGCTAAGTATCCAACTTATGATAGCTAGGGGATCCTGTTTTAATATGTGATTTAAATCTCATGTTGGGGGGATTGTGACTCAACCTGCCAGGAACATATCTTGAACCATCCCTCCTAAAGAACCGAGTTGGTATCGATTTCTTGCCTTTTGGGGTGATACATATTCACTTTCAAAAAAATGGTTTCTGAAGTGCCACCCTCGGACCCCAATTCGGGTTTCAAAAAAAAAGGTTTCCCTTCAAAAGAACGGTTTCTGTGAGAAGTTTGTCTGGAATTGACAGCCCTTGATTCACCTGTCCACCGACCCATTGCCCACAGGCCTATGGCGAATAGACCGAGATCACAGGTGATCGGCTGGCCTGGCAAGAGTTGCGGACTGGTATGCATTCTGCATTCTGGGATGGATTGGCCGAACATGCTGAACAAATTCATGTTTTTTTGACTAGCCGTTTTGTTCATAGGGAAAAAGTATAGCTGTAGCTTCTCAAGGGCGGAATCTGACCTTCTACGATGGAACCAATTCGGAAAGCTAAGCTTGACCTGGTGTTTGCATCGGATGCATCACTTGGGGGCCCCAAAGGCTGGGTAACGTGTGGAAAATCTTTACCATATTTGTTTTTGAAAAGTTGTTCAATGTACACTGTAAAAGCTCACATCACTGTTCATAACTTTCAATGGATGCATATGTGTGTGAGATCCCCAAGATTTTGTGGGGCAGGAAAGTTGATGATTTCCTGCCCCACAAAAATTTGCCATCTACCTCATCACAACCCCGGTGGATTACACAGAATGGTTTATTTCTTGATGCAGGTTCTGATGGCATGTACGATCCTTCTTTGCCTGAATCCTGAACTTACAGTCTTTGGAGAGGCTAGGTGCTCCAAAGATCATCTGTGGTCTGAAGATTTTTAATGAAGAATAAGTGCAAGTCAGGTTTGTTTAGGGTGTTTTAGAATTCGGAAAAAATGTCTTGGCTGGGAAACCTTTGTTAAATATTTTGATTTTCCAAAGCAAAGCTGGGAATTCCAGGAAAAAAGTTCCAGGTTATGTCGCAATTTGAATCCGTTTTGTTTCCCCAAAATATCCCATACTCAAAGGTGTCCATGCTACTGCCCCTGCTCAGAAATACGACTTTGTGGAGATGTTCGCTGGTGAGGCTTGGGTCAGCCGGTGCATGAAAGCACGTGGGTTCAGAGTAGCAGCTCTGGACATCAATTTTGGTTGCCCTCGCCCTGGTAAACAAGATGCAATGGATTTACTCTCTGATGCAGGGTTCGCGTCACTTACTTGAACTAAAGGTTTTCCATTTTTGAATGATGAATAATATCATTGAATGAATGTGTTGGGGTGATTTAGCTTTCTTTGTTGTAATCATTCAAGAGTGGGTAGTCCAGAATCCACCCAAATGAATAGTACCTGATGGTAGTTCTTCAAAAATCACTTCACAAGTCCTCAAGTTAAGGCTGGCGCTGGTTACCATTCTCAACTGCAAAATGGGCAGTTTCCTTTGCGTACTAGCGATGGTGTGTTCCTCCTTTGTCACAATTTCAGCTGGCACACACTATCGGGCCCCATGGAATCCATTGGGTCGGGATTACATTCCTATGGTTGCCCAGGGCAACCAGTTGGCTAGCCGGATTGTTGGTTATGGTTTTAGAAGCAAGTGTTCCTTTAAACTTTTGGGTGATATGGATGGTTTTTTGGGTGAGGTGGATGGAAAAATTCCATAATTCCAAGTGGCAAATTACAAATTTTGAATCTAAAGAAAAGCTTTTGGCTCTAACCCACGAACCAGATCTGTAGGGTTCATATGGTGTGGCTGGATAGTGCCGGTGTTCATATATAGATTGAACTGAGGGTGGCCCAATTTTTTTAGCAAATCATTTCCTTTGTAACAGGTTGATCAGCGATTTCGGCGATACCATGATATAATCCAAACAAAGTCGGGCAATCTTGATTTTTGTGATGATAAAGGCATCAAGAACAAACATTCCGAAAAAGAAAATGTTTTGGAGGATTCAGGGTTAGATTCAATCACATCCCCAATCAATTTTCCAATTTGATGAGTCTTGCCCGTCGCCCAGGACTTGCCTCCTGATCTATGCCGTGGCCAGCATGCGTGGCAGTTGGCTCCTGGAGCAGCCGAGGTCGTCGCAATTGATGTGGCACCCACGGGTGCGTCAGCTTTGGATGGCTTTGCCAAAGGTGGGATGTTTGAAAAATGAAAATATAGATGATATTATATAATCCTTGGTTCTTTGAAATAACTCTCACGAATATAGGAAAGCGCAGTACAATTTTTGAAAGGACAATCACAAAATGATTGCTCTATGTGAGGCATTCCCCACATTAACTTAATTAATATGGGTAAAATCTGGATCCACCCAAAAGATGACTTTGATTCTGACTCGCCTATTGCTTTCCCTTTGCTATGTTGGGGTGGTATTGGAGATTGGAATTTCATGGTAGTACCAACTCATACTATATGATACAAATGATTTTTTCCATGAGGTCTGGGAAACAACATGGTGGATGGGGCACTATGGATCATTGACGATGAAACGGCATATTGGGTGGAGCAATTGTCGTACTGTCGAATGCCTCAATCTAGGAAAAATGGCCAGGGACTTTCAAGAAAAACACTTTCGCCATGGTGCTAAGTCGGCTCGTACTTATCGAAACAAACGGGGTCAAAAGGCATTCCATGGAACGTCCGTGCTTCGTGGCACCCAGATACTCAGTGGAAACAAGGTTAATAAGTTTTCTCCTGATAAACTTCCTCCAAATTCATCAAGTTGCTGGAATACTTTTATCATATTTCTGGCACTAGTTGCTATAGCCTCACTTTTCTGAAGTGTTTTTCCTGTATGATTCTTGTTTTATCTTGTTTTGGCCTAGGACGTATCCTCCACGCTTTGGATGGAAGATGACCCGCTTGTACAAACGTTTCTGTACAAAGTGTGATCCCCTCCCACAATCGGCCTTCATTGAGGAAGTAGGTGATTCCTTTGAGCTTTTTGCAAAGCTTCCCTGGGGAGACTGGTGGAACTGTGGGAATATGAAATCAGTATTTATGTACCTGCGTGGCTCTACTGATTTACAGCTAGGTCCATGGAGACCACTATTCCCTACTTATTTGGAAGTGGATGAGCCGCAACAAAACCCTGAAGAATAGAAACATACATATCACACCTGATATTCAATGATATTTCAAACATAGTTCAATATTCAGCCAAACTGGTTTTTGTACTGTTATATCATGTTTGATTCAGGGTACTTCCAAAAAATTCAGTGAGGTGATGAGGTGATTACATCTCAACCGTCCGTTTGCAAGAAAACGTTTGAGTTAATTTTGAGCGACAACTTAGATTGGATCTGTGATGCTTTTCTTTTTGTTGGATCTTGGAAGCTGGATGTTGAGGGTGTGGGGGGGGGCAGAAACATGAATGAATAGAAACCGTTTCAAACCATGATTTGATACAGTGGCATCCCACAAAATTCCCATACATGCAAAGATGTGCCCTTTGAAACTCGGCACCTAAGAGGACTTTGGATGTTTTGGGTATATATATTTGATTTCAGGACAACTTTATTCTTGTCTTTAAAGATCTTAGATATAGAACAAAAGGTTTGGGCGAATTTGTAGTGATTTCCCCTGAAGTTGAATGTTTCTTAAAGGGATTTGGAGGGATTTTTGAGGATTTTAGGGGAAAACCCCAAATACGTACAAAATACATATTTTGTACGTACCGGGTACGTACCACAAACCCTACCCGTACAAAGACCGTATTTTGCCCGTAAAAGGCCGTGGAAATGCGTACTAGAATACGTATTTTTCCCGTATTCGGGCCATTTCCCAACTTAGAGGAAAATCCGAAAAATTAGGTAGATTTAGAGATTTTTACAGGTCATGTGTTGCACATCCCTCCAAACATTGACCCTGAAACTAGTTTTCTCGGCTCACTGAAGTTGAAGCTTCCTGGTTGGGGCCAGGGACATGTCCAAGCGTAAAGGTGGTACAGTACCATCCAAGCAATGGTCCTGCAGTGAGCTCAAAGACGGTCAACAAGCACTTTTGGCGGTGAAATCGGAGGGTGAGGAAGACCTAGAAGAAAAAATCAAGGAGAGAAAGTTGGTAAACAGGGAGGGATTGGTCAAACTCTTTCAAGGAGAACATTCATAACATATGGAAGGTTATGTCCCTGAATGGTGATGCTTTTGAATTCGATCCTTGTTTTTGCAATCACACGTGACCACCTCCAAACCAGGAGTATGAGAAGAAACTTCTGGAAATGAAGAAAGCTGCCAAGATTGTTTCTCGGATTAAAGCTAATCATATTAATGTATTGCTAGTTTAGGTGAACAAGTTTGAAAGGGTTAAGGTTTCTCTTTTTTTAGATGCATACTATATCCAACCCCAACTTCTGATTTTATCTGAGGCTGCTGAAGGCGATATTGCTGGTGGAGAAGAGGCCGAAGAAACTCTACCGGAAACTTGGTATGCAAGGTTTGTGTGAGTGTGTTGGGAGTAAACGTTTGCTTCTGCACGCAAACCACATTATCACAATTCTGAAGCTCACACCAGTACAATACAACAACAAATAAAAAATGATAAATGAGTTCACATTGCACTTCAGGCAACCGAGGAGGAGATTGAAGCTTCAAAGAAGCCAGTGAAGGCTACTTCAGCCAAAGCTAAGGCTAAACCTAAAGCGAAAGCAGGAGCAGCGAAAAGCAAAGCCGCGCCCGTGGATGACAACGCCGCCAAAGGTAGCAAACATGCAGCATCACCAGCAGCTTCGGATAAGCAATCACCAAACCCGGCGCCAAAGAAACGTGTGAAAGGGAAGCAACCCGATCCACCCAGTGTTCCAACTGTTGCTTTTGACAAAGACCATGCACAAATCATCAAAGAATTGCAAGAGGCTTTGATTTGATGTTGTGTTTTTGCTTGTGTTTTTCATGTTTGTTTTGAATGTCGAAGTTTTCAATCAAGAAAGCATCTTAATGTTTCTAGTGAGTCAACTCAATTTTGATCGTTGTGGAGGCAAACAAGAAGATGCAAGCAGAGATGGCTGCCTTCAAAAGGGGGAAGTCACACGCAGACCTCGCCACTCCCCCACCTAGAGTTGCTGCACCATCTCCCAAGACTACCCCAGCACCAACAGCCACAAAGGTTACGAAGCCTGCTAAGGGTTCTGTCGATCCGCCAGGGGAAAGACCACCCCCCCCCACGGAGGGGGCACGGATGAACAGATTGCGACGGTTGTGTGAAATCAAACCATCAGGTAAATGCCAAGTACCACCTGAGATCCATGAACGTTGGAAAAAGGGCAACAAAGAAGAACGCGAATCCATGCTAGATGAGTTAGAAGCTGCTAACTGGAGCAAGGACTTATAACAAAGACTTTATCATAAACACAATATCGCTGGTTTATTGAATCAAAGTACAATCTATAGACCTAGGATATTAGGATTAGGGTTTTTTTGTTAGCGTGGGCTATGATGCAATAGATCTTTGAGATTTCAAAAAAACATAGCCACATATATGTTTATCCCGTTTTTTTCTTGGGGTAACATTCCTGATGCAGGATCTTTTTGTGAGCCGCGTCACCAAAACGATCAGTCAGAAGAAGATGTTGCAACGTAAACGGAAGCGGGGCTGGTTCACCAAAGAACAGATGCAAAAGACTTTGAACTGGTCGACGTCCCTTTGACTTCAAAAAATCATGGTTAGATATTCCCCTCCAGTTTTGGGTTTCGCCTGCCATCACTGCCCTATGTTCCTGAAGTGTTGCATGTTTCTCTCACTCTACCTCCCTACCAACTCAGGTCCTACATCAAGAGTGCCGTGGAGTACTGCGAGAAACCTGGCAACGAGCGTTTGCGGAAGACTCTTAGTCATTTCAATCAAGGTGGTGAGTGGTGGGTTGCAAGTGACATATATAGCAGTGATTTCTTTGTTGGAATGTTTCCTTTGTCCCACGTTGCCAATGTGAGATATCAAACTTCAGGGAATCCAACTAACATAATATGTTGAAAGAGAATCCGGGATGCTACAATGACACCACTTCCTATTCAAACTCATGGAGTGGAAACACCATGTTGATTTCAATCCATCGAGTCCACATCTCAGGAAAGATAGGTACAACAAGAAGCTCATGAAGTACTATGTTATCTACGGTGAGGATGATGAAGATATCAGTGAAAATGAAGAAGTTCACCAGCACCAGGAATCAGGGGAGGCCTCTTGCATGAATAAGAAAACGTTGAAGCCATGTCCTCATACACGATAAACTCCTTGCTTGCCATTTGATGTCCGGCCTCAGGCTGCAGGCGATCTGAAGTTTGAGATGCTTGGCGTTCATGCAGCTGCATCTGATTCTGATGCAGAGGATGAAAGTGAGGAGAAGGCTGTAGTAGCCAACAGTGATGAGAAGGACTGATCAGCTTTTCATATAAAATATATATCTAAAATTCAATCTCTACAGCAATATGGTTCCAAAAGTCATCTTCACAGAATGTTTTGATATGAGTTTTTTTGGGGGAATGCTCAGTAATGGAATCAACTCTGTACAATGTTGCACTTAAAAATGCCATCGTAGAAACCATCCAGTATTTAAATTAGGGCTGGAACATCCGAAGGAGTTTCAGAAGTTTGCCACCTTCACACAGTCTTTGCTCAATAGATCGTCCAAACTTTCTGACTTGATTGGGCAGCTGGAGTCGGAACTTGGAGAAAAGAGCCCCGAGACAACAGAAGGAAAACGTGTAGCCAAGCCACAAACCTAGATTCATTACAAATCATTTTTGGATTCATGTACAGCGATGAGAGTATGTTGGTTATTTTGTTGTCTACTGTTCACTGTTTATTGATCCCATCTCCCCGATCATCTGTTGCTTTGCCAAGGTCCGTGCAGGCTCTCGAAGCATCCATTGAGGTACTCGATGGACAATTCCAGGCCTGTGAGCTCACCAAGTTTGATGTGACCCCTTTGAAGGATGCTCGCACTGATCGCCCAACCAAGGATGCGTCTCTAGGCTCAACATGTGAACACATCCCACTTTACAGAACAAAACATTTCATCATAGTATGCAACTTGATGTTTTGGTTTTTTACGTTTGCAGGGCTGTAATTTCATTGATGGCATTTACCTTATACATACTAATTGGCATATCTGCGGTTATTCCCTAGGTTGCTTCGGAAGGTGGACAAGCAAATACGTGAGACCACGGCTGCGTGCCTCTGCCAAATCATTTGATGGCACCTGGGTGTTTTTGTGTTTGTGGTTGGTTTGGGAGGTTGGATTTTACCCAAATGATGGGTCGCTTGGTATGCCCTTCCCCCTTCCAAGGTGCTCGAAAGTCACCACAACCGAGATTGGAGCGAAGACCCTCGTCTTAATTGTGATGAGTGTGGTATTTACATCTACATGGCTTTCAACTTTAGACCTGTCCACCTTGATGACTTAACCTCAACTTCATGTTTCCCAACACTCTTTCCCACAAAGATCTCTTCCGAATCTTCCAACATGGAACTGAAATTTCCCCAACATGGAACTTCATCTTCCCAACATGGTGCCCAAGGAATGTTCTGAAGATGTTGCGGAAAGTGCAGGAGAACCAGAGCTGAATCTTCTTGAGTCTTGGTCATCCTGGTATCTTATTGGGATAGGCTCTTGAGTGAGCCTGATTTTGGTTTGGGCATCTCACCACGTGCAGAACATGTGGTCGTGGTTATGAGTTATGGGAAATCTAGAAAACCACGTTCTAGAGCGGGGCCGGTTGCAGCAACCAGCAGTGAAAACATTAATGACGAAAAAACCCATGATAAAGATAGACAGTTATTGATAACAAAAAATGCCACCATACTACAATGCATTGTTTGTAAAAAATCGATATCCATAAAACATTGAAGGATAAATCTCATGAGTTTTACTTGGCTGTTTTTTCTTTTTATACTGCACTGCTGCAGCCTTAGATGGATTGGCAACCCAGCTGTCAGGTTAGTCCGTAGACATGTGTTGTACATAGCAGCATGTGTAGAGCGGAATCCAAGACATGAGATAAAGTTGGAGAAAAAATTGGCACTGAGGCCTTGAATTTTTTGTTTTACAACTAAACCACCCAGCCACCTTCCAAACGGCCCTGTGCATGCCAGGTCTTCCAAGTGACAATGATATTGACCCGGTCTTGGAGGGCTTTGCAAAGCTCATTTCTGATGGAGCCAGGGCCTTGTCAGCTCACCTCCTTCGCTGGTTTGCAGGGTAGGTTGGAAACCAAACATGCTTCGGCCCCTTCACCTGCGACATTTGGCCCAGATACAAAGTATTCATGTTGGAAAATGCCACTACCAGTCACTACCATCTCACCCATCTCATTTTTTTCTTCCTTAAATGACCTTAACAACTTACCGGTGACCCCGTGGGATGGGATGGCCATAAAAGATGTCGCCAAAACAACTATTACCAAACTCAACACACCAACAAGTTCTGGAGTAATTTTTTATTAACCATGGATGATGCTATGGATGATCTTATCGATCTTCTTGCCTATGATTGCCCACTTACTGGGAAACGTCGAGTTCCCGGATTTGAAAACGGGGAATTGTTTTCAAAGTTTCTTGGATGCAATTGTGGATTTTACAGAGTGATTGCATTCCCATTCCTGAGGTTATGCTTTAGATTTTGCAGATCGAACTTAGGAAAATCAAGACTGATGCTGGTTCCGAAAGTGTGGCGCTGCAACATCAAACTGCAGAACAGGCAAACGCTGATCTTTATGAAGATTATTTCAATAGAGACCAGTTAGAAAACACAACTGCTGAAACACGGAAAACACCAGCAGTCCTTCATCGTCTTCCCACAGTGCCATTGCCATCAAGAATTAGCTTGGAAACTTAGAGCAATTATGTATATAGGTTAGCATGGTGCTGGTTTATGTCATTAATCCCGATATTTGACTTTGCAACTCAGTTCTTCTAGCTGATGTTTCTCTTACGTTCCCTCTCTCCAACCACTTCCATCTAAGGAAAACCAGAATGCCTTGCAGATATATGGCAACGCGTTTGATGCTTCCAGTTTTGACTGGAAAGTGACCAAACCATTGGGTTTGGTCAACTGCTTTTCTGTGAGGGCGGGCGACGGCCAAACATGTGGCAAAATTTTGTCCCGGTGCAATGGGTTAGTACAAAGCTTTAGGGAAAAATAGGAACCCAAATTTGTATCTTTAAGATAGGGGTGACAAGTAACCCATTGTTACGGTTTTTATCGTATACCGAAAGTGGATACCAACTTATGTGGTTGATGCATCAATCGCCCAGTCTTGATTTAATTCATATGCTGGAGGCGGCCTTAATTATGGCAAATTGCCATCATTCGGGCTGTAGAAATGCAAAGGGTTCGGGGGGGGAAGGTGGGCTCAACAGGGCCAAAAAGTTACCCCCCCCCTACTTTGTATATATCACCGGGTGCTCAGCAAACCAACCTCGAAGAGTGGGATGAAAAAATGTTGCGACATGCTTCTATAGCTTTGGCAAACCATGCCCCACTGCACAGCCTGCACAAGTAGTTGCTTCACAAGCTTTGTTGCAGCCACAGAAAACAGCAAAGAACTTGGTTCCTTGGTTTTGATGATGTGCTTTCGCCAAGGCCTGTTGCAAGCATGTCGTGAAAGTTGCCAGAGATGAGGTGGATAGAAACCCTGGGGCCAGCCAGGCGATGAGAGAATTTGCAAACATTCGGGATGCCGACGCTGAAATTGGCGCCCGGCGTGTTTTTGTGAAGTTTGGGCTGGCTGCCCCTATTAACATATCATGGCTGCCACTAGGTCCGGACAATGCTTTGAAACAGCTTCCGTGGATCAAGCTGTCTACTTGGATTGGGCATTTGCTAGATCTGGGTGCATTGCCCCGGCAATTTGTGGGCGTCTCGTCCTTCACAAAAATGAAAGGCGTTCTGACCGAGTTCTGGAAAAGATACAGAGCCACTGATGCTGGCCACCCAGTGTTTGCTTTGGAGCGAGATGGCGTTGTGACGTTGGACCGGATGGTCCCTTTCTTCACACATTCGGATGAAGGCCGCACTTTTCGCGATCTACCTTTGTGGGTGCTGAATGTTCACGGCGTGATCGGCCGTGGAACACTTTCATGGTTGAAGGCTGGGCAACACCGAAAGCCAGTGGAAAGAAATGCACAAGGGTTGAACTTCGTTGGAAACACCTGGGCAACCCACTGCTTGATAACTACCATGATCAAGCAGGTCTGCACACCAGAAGCCATCTCCAAGGTTTCAACTGCTTTTGCAGAAGATGTTGCACATTTGCAGCGCCAGGGCATCACGGCCACCAATGGTTCTGGCCAGCGCATCTGGATGTGCCACCTTGCAGCAAAAGGAGATCTTCCAGCCCTGGCTAAGTTGGCCCGCTTCACCCGCACCTTCGGGCATGCCCCTAGGGCGGCTTCTTCCCGGAAGGCTTGCTTGGGAGTATGTTGGCAATGCTTAGGTGGACAAGAACGAGATGATGCAGCAGGACGCTCCGCATACCCGTACGAGGACCTGTCACCAGCTCCAATTTGGGAGCCTACCATTGGCCAGGAGGCTCCATGGATTGATCCACCCGCGATCATTGCTGGATTGGAGCTTGATGATGCACGGGCTGCTCAATTCTTCCAAAGCGATTTCTTCCACAATGTGCACTTGGGCATACTCAAAGCCTTCACATCTTCAAGCTTGGTTGCGGTTGTGGAATGCACTCCTCCACTTCCTTTCCTTGCTGGCCATGGGTCTGTTGAAGCGAAGTTCCAGGAACTCACGAAGATGTACTTGGATTTCTATGAAGGTCGTGGGTACAAACCCTTTGTGACGGAGCTCTCGAGAGATACTTGCTGCTGGCCGCAGTCTGGAGCATTGCCAGCTGCCAAGTGGAACAAGGGCATGGCAACAGTTCAGGTTATGAGATTCTTAGACTTTCTCGGCCAGAACCACTTGTCGCAAAGCGGCGTCAACATGATGACATCAATTGTTTCTCAGTGGCATTCTGGATCAATTTGTCGTGTTTATTTTTGTTTCTGAAGAATTTTAAGCCACCAATGTCCTCCTTAAAACTTTTCCAGTGAAGCCAGCCACCAATCCAAGGCTTCTGGCGCCAGGGCCATGAACATCGCAGTGACGTTTCTTTATCAGAGTGGTCTGTGGCTGCCTGACACAGATGCCAGTAAATTGTCTAAGTGGCTGTACTCCTTCCTTGGGCACTATGCATGCTTGGCAAAGTGGTCGGTGGAGGCTGGCAAGAGGCGGTTCCCGCTTTACCCAAAGGCACACATGGTTGCACACACGGCTTTGGAGCTGAGCCGTGTCGCTGCCAGATCTTCATGGGTGATGTCACCTCTGGCTACATCATGCCAGCAGGAAGAAGACTTTATAGGAAAGCCAAGTAAGGTTTCACGAATGACGAACATTAGGCAAACTCACAGAAGCCTTTTGTGGCGAAGCCTGATTAAGGTTCAGACATGTTTGAAAGCTGCCATGGTAGATGACCGTGGCATGGATGGATACCCCGATTTGGTGTGAAATGTTTTCAAATGTTTTGATTTGGGCACCTTCAAAGGTTTTTCAATTTGATTTCATGATGATGATAGAAGATTTGTTTTGGCAATGTGGTAGCCATGACCATGCCTTGGCCAATGTGATGCATTCCAGGAGAGGTTGGTTTGCTCGGAAGACATATGTATAGAGAAAAGGGGACTTGGGACTGAAAAAGATGCCAAATTGTCTTACTGAAGAAAATCTTCAATTTTCAGTGAAAACTGAAAAAGCCGTATTTTGAACACAAGGCCGTATTTTGAACATCTCAAAGTGACCCATGTCGAAACAAGACCTTTTGGCCAAAAGAGGCCTATCTCGGGTTCAGGGTATATATATATGTATAGGTCCCATGTACTTCAACTAAGGCTTGCTGTAGAATTTGATTTGTGTCTCAGAGTCTTTCAGCTTGGTGTAGCAGTGTAGCATAAGCATGTTTGAATGGGGGCACCCTTTCAGATGAGTGTTTGTGGTCCAATTTGTGCGAGTAAGTGTTGGGGTCATTTGTTCAAACTACCGGAGATTGTTGAGAATTTTTTGAAGCGAAAACAGCACTCCTCGACTCGTGGGTCGGGTCTAAGGATCTCAACGCCAAGTTCGGTGGCAATATGGCCCGGAACCTTGAGAAAGACCTTTTGCCTGTTTTGTTTCAGGCAAAGATGCAACTACAATCTATGCAATTTGAACAACTACTGGTTGAACAGACAACAAACAGCTTATGTTGGATATGGGAGCCATGTTACGGTTCACAATTCTGCTTGACAAATTGCTATGCTTGGGGATGTTCTGCTACCCAGCAATTTCGGAGAATTTTTAGGATGGGAAAAATGAGTCTCTGAGACCGAGGCTGAATCTCAGTTGCCGTCCCAGAGTGTGGGAAAGGACTTTGGCAAAGCAAAAGGCCTGGTTCTCTGTCCTTTCGACATTGCTACAAGCTCCAAATGAGAAACGAGCTCAAGTGATTTTTATCTTGCATCTTTAGATTAAACTGTACATACATGACGTATGATACATGATTCATGATCTATGATACAGGATGCATGATAGGTGGTAAATATGTTTATGTATACATTGAAACCCAGATCGCTGCTCGCTCGAAAAAAACCGTGGATGTTTCCAACGGTCAGGCAAAGGCTTCCGCGACATCGATGGAGCCCGTGAGGCTGACGATTGGCGAAGCAACGGCCCTCGCAAAGGAAAGGGTGCCTTGGTGAATGTTCGCAAAAGGAAGGGTTTGATTTGGAGTAAATGATATAT
>OMLO01001124.1_pt1 | contig 19898 bp, 18 predicted proteins | sample 1674811 | NCBI WGS metagenome assembly OMLO01 (sample SAMN06265003, study PRJEB25207) | coral metagenome | isolation source: Coral host | place: Mexico:La Bocana,Puerto Morelos, Mexico | collected 2008-11-13 | reverse complement strand
AGTCAGCCAGTCAGTAAGTAAATTAGTCAGTTCGTCAGTTAATCAACCAGTCAATCAATTAGTCAGTCAGTCAGTCAATACGTCAGTTCATCACTTAGGCAATTTCTCAGTTAATCAGATAGTCAATCAGTCAGTTAGTCAGTTCGCTAGTTAGTCAGTTGGTCAATGTTTTTGCTCTGACATCCGTCACTCACAGCAATCAATCTCTTCTATGCGTTTCCTATTCTTGAAACTTCCGCCACCGCCTTGCGCGGTACCTAGTAGTAGTAGTAGTAGTAGTAGTAGTAGTAGTAGTACTAGTAGTAGTAGTAGTAGTAGTAGGAGTAGTAGTAGGAGTAGGAGTAGTAGTAGTAGTAGTAGTAATAGTAATAGTAGTAGTAGTAGTAGTAGAAGTAGTAGTAGTAGTAGTAGTGGTATTGGTAGTGGTAATGGTAGTGGTAGTGGTAGTAGTAGTGGTAGTAGTAGTAGTAGTAGTGGTGGTGGTGGTAGTAGTAGTAGTAGTAGTGGTAGTAGTAGTAGTAGTAGAAGTAGTAGCAGCAGCAGAAGCAGTAGCAATTTCAGTTGTGTCACGAAGAGTAGATTCTTCAAGGATCTTTTTCATTTTCGTTTCTATTGCAGTGTCACACACAACAAACACCACACACCACACACCACACAACACAACAGAAGGAATGTGCATTTCAGCGCTGGTTTTCGCAGCCCCAGGGCCACCCACTACGACGGACCCACCCAGAACCACCCCAAAAAATCACCAAAAAAAACCCAAAACAAGTCCGCACCCTAAACAAAATAATACCAAGCGATACTTCCACTTCCGAAATCTACTTGGTGGATCATCTCAGTTAGTATATAAGTGGCAATAAGTGGTTATAAACCCCATTTTCTGCATGTATGATCCGTTTAGACCGTTTGTTAGGCGACCAGTCATACTTAGGGATCTGACTAAGCATGGTTATTCACCATTTACTACCTGGGATGATTATCCAAGTATCTTGCGCGAAACCAAAACGATTTCTACATGACTGTCATGTCTGAGGAAAGAAAACCAACAAACAACAAACATCTGCGTCTGGAAAATAGGCTTGCATTGCATCCATAGGTTTAACGGTTTAAAATGTCCAACAATGAATCCCCGCAGAAACTCAAACCATGCCATCCATTCATTGCATCTGCTGTCTCAGTCACGAAACCTGCTTCCCCATTTGAGTCATTTGAGTGGATCTTGTGGAAACATGACAGCTATTCATGTGTATGTTTTCCTGACAGTCTCCCAAGAATATTGCCGGGTGACGCAACTGCTCTGGCTGCATTTTCAAGTACATGTTTCTCCTCAGCCATTTTTTCTCGAAACCTCTCCAAAGTTGGGCCTGCTGTGGACATCTGTTTCTGTCACTAGAGTGTGTTCCATGTCGGTGCTTCCCCTGCTGCCATTTTGCAAGAGGGCACAAGTTAGGGAGCAGTTGGCGGTGAAATATGATCACTTGTTCCAGGAGTTTCCAGATCTTCGATCGCTGCTCCCCAATCCTGCGGACCACACCTGCAAAAGAACCTGGGAAAGAGCTTGCTTCCGTTGTCGTGAACTTTGTCGGTTGGCGCTGGGAGTTGAAGAACGAGGAGAGCGAGCAAGTTGCCACAACTTTGTCTTGAAAGTCTTCGAGCAAACTTTGGAGCTCAATCCGGAACTTCGTAGCCATCTACCTGACCCAGCAAATGACTCCCTCACCGATCGTGAGTGGCTGGGAATGGCTATTGCTGCTTACTTGACCTTGTTGTCTTGCGATGAACTTCGCTTTCAACGAGCCTGACCGATCGTGAGTGGCTGAAAAGAACTCTTTGTTCTCACTAGATCTTGATGTCTTGCGATGAACTTCGCTTTCCATGAACATGCTAACCGAAGTGTGTCATCTTATAGTACCATATAACGTACTTCCGGTGTCATTGGAAAAAAGGCTGCTTAGTGCTGAAACATCGCGCTGCTATTGCCTGCAGAATCAAGCATGCATAGCAGATTGGATCGTTTTTGTTGGTAATCGTTGTGCAGACATTGTGCATTTAAGAGGTCATTGTTGCGCAGCCATTGCATCCGTCATAGTTGAAACATCTTCGTTCGTATGTCTTTGATTGCGTGTCTTGGACGTTACATTGCTTGTAGGCTCACTCATTTATGTCGAACTGTGTTTTCTTCCTTGGCAGTTCTGCTTTTAGATTTCATTGTCCTTGCTCTGTCGAAGCTTCGAGCTCGTCAAGCCCGTATCGCCTCGTCGTGAGCACCTGTTCGTTCTTGCCTACTGCTTTGCATCATGTCGTTGGAGCCCTCCGTTTCTTTGACTCAAGCGATGGAGGCCGTCATCATGGAGGAGATGGTCGGCAGAGATTGTGGAGATTCTCATTTACAATTTCCTGAAGGTGTTGCAAGTCCTGTCCCAGAGCCGCCCCCCAAGAAGCTCCGGGGCCCTGATCTGATCCTCGGCTGAACCATTCTTAGCCATTGCATCATGCTTCTAGTTCTTTTCGTCTGTCATTGTCTTTTGCCATAGATGTGTATGCAATATTTCGATTTGCTGTAAAGTAAACAAAACACATGGGAAGCGCATGCTGACAGTCTAAGATCTTTTTCCATTCCACTGCTCGCCAGGTTTCGTGCCTTCTCCGAAGTTCGAGTTGATCGGCAATACGCCGAGCCAACTCCTACAGCCCCAGCAAAGCTACCAGAGAAGAAGCTTCTCGATCTTTGGAAACAGTTCCGGGTCTGGGGCAGCATCACCTTGCCTGAAAGTGATCGGCGTGTGACTTTGATTTTGCAAGTGACCAAATTTCTTGCAGACATGAACGCAGCCAACTACATGATGTCGAACAACCAGAAGCTGTTGCTGATAATGTTCCTGGACGGTGAAAACTGGAGGGCACACAACCAGCAAATCTTCCATTATCAAGATGGCGCATGGACTATGGCCATGGCTTTGTCGATCGAGGCTTGGGAACTCTTTCTTGCAGTGGAAGGAATGTTCTTGTATCTGGCAGAGATCGTCGAGAAGGAGGAACAACAACCGCCATGGAAATGGGAGTCCATCTGTTCCCATGTACTGGATTTCCTTCGGGACCCAGCACACAACCATCTCCAGATCCTCATGGACAAGACGAAGCAACAGAGCGATCATCTTCGGCAAGCGACTGGCAATAAGGCATGGAAGGCTTCATGGGTGCGTCGCATCGTCGACATGGTGGCTTCATTCCGGACACAATGGGATGCGGATAGGGCACGGTATCTATCCAAAATCTTCTTGAAAGAATGGGATACCCCGCTTCCCAAGTCCAAAGGTGTTTGCTTTCGTGATGTTTATCTTGACAATCAATGGAAGGTTGTGCCCAAGGACCCCTCGCATGATTGCTACATGAAGGTGGATTACCCTTTCTATGCCCAATCCTTGCTTTCAGAAGAGACTGAGCTCGACCTGGAGGATTTTCGTCAGCGATTGCGTCTTTTCTTGCAGTCCCTCTACTACAACAATGAGGCCGTCTTTGAAGTGAAGCTCGCGTTCCTGCATTGTGCTTTTCGGAAGGTGTGCACATCAAAGATGCTTTTTGAAATTGGCCACGGAGGTGATGGGAAAGGCATGGAGGCTTATCTTGAACGATCCCTTCTTGGAGAAAGCGAGTCCGCCACCTTGGATTGTGGAGTTTTCCTCGATCGTTCTGAATTTCGCAAGAGTGGTGAATTTGCGTGGAACAAGGCCAATGTTCGAATCCAAGAAATGGACCATCAACAACGCTTCGTCGCAGATCTGTGGAAGAGGTTCATTGTTGATGAAGACATCGATTGCAGGGTCAATTATGGATTCACTTCCAAGAGGCGATTTGGCTCTTCCATGAAGGTTCAAGAACTCAATTATGAGAATATCCCAACCATCGAGGAGGGCAAAGATAGACGCAAAGGATGTGAGCAACTCAAGAGGCGTATCGTTTGTCTGCGAATGGGCAAGTGCACCTTTGTAACCAACGCAGATGATGTGAATCATGACAAGGGAGTCTATTTGCTCATTCCTCAAGATGAACTGGTGTCCTTCCTAAAGCATCCCTTGACTGCCTCGCTCTACTTCAAGGAATGGTGTTTACCCTTCTTCTTGGAAAATAGCATGGAGGAATGTCTCATGCGCATCCATGACTTGAAGTCTATCCACCACCACCTTGCAGAGGACACTGAATGGCTTGCCTCTCGTCTGTCGGGCAACAATGTTCCTCCACCAGGAACTGAGACAGCATGTTTGGATCAAAATGCAGCTCTCGTGAAGCTCGTCCATGAGAAGACCCCTATGAAGCATTTGATCAGGGAGTACCTCATTAATAAGGTTGAAGACTTGCCTGGGTCTATCGCTTCTACAAGAGGCCGCACAACCAAAGTCCAGAACTTCATTGAATCCTTGGATGCAAGTGGATGTCCATTGTTTAGGCAAGTGGAACACAAAAACTTCGAGAAGCTCATCATCGACTGGCGCAAGATGGAGGGCCTGATGCAAACACATGGTGGAATCTCTTCCTTCGGCTCATGGCAAGATTGGGGGTGCACATTTGACCTCAGAACCCTCCAACAACCATGGGGCGACCACATCTTTGAAGACTTGCTTGAAGAAGAGGCAGGTCATATGCTTCACCATGGAGACCTTTCTCATCTTCGACCCGTTGTTGTCACCTTGCAAGAGAGAATTGACATCAAAGCATTGAGAGCATATGCCGGGTCTCGTTCTGACAGACGTCAGCAGCAATTGGATAGCTATCTTGCCCGACATGACCAGCATGGAACTCCTGACGGTGACTTCTCGACACTTGCCGTCGAGTATTACCAAGCAGCAAATTATGGAAGATTGCTTGCGCGTGGGCCTGCTGGACAGAAGTTGACTCGAGAGGCACGCGGGGTTGCATTCTCAGCCTCTGCAGAACTGGACGCACCTTGCTGTCACCCACGCTTGCTTCGTCGCAAGTTGCAGTCGTTGGAATTGTGGACACCATCATCTTTTCCAATGCTGGATCTTTTTTGTGAAAAGTATGCAGACTGGAGGCAGGTGTTGGCTCTGTACTTGGAGGTCCCATTGGAGAAGGCCAAGACGGAGCTGATTCGTATATTTTACGGTGGCAGTCCTTCATGTGACATCCCATGGCTGCGCAAACTCGGAGCAGAGGTTCAACAAGCCGCAGGTCTGATCTTGTCACATCCTTCCTCGGCCCAGTGGAAAAACACTTACTCCAGAAGGCCAAACCCCGAGTTCAGTCGCTTATGTGCGGTTCTATCCTTTGCAGAGAATGAACTCATGGATCTGATCAAGCAGGACTCGAACTTGAAGATGGAAGTCGCCATCTTCGACGGCGCCATCGTTCGCTGTGATACGCTTGCTGATGACATTGCCATCAAGGAAGCGTGCTCCTTAGCGAAGTCCAATGTGGTTCCTCTAGAGGTCAAAAGATGGTCCAGCCAGAATCAAACTTTTCTACGCAGTTTGTTTCAACAAGGTCATGTCCAGCTTGTGCCTGCGCCAAACATGCAGAACCGCTACGGCCATTGCATGCTTGATTCTCTTGAGGCTTTGCACGTAGCCTGCAACCTTCAGGATCTGCCTCATGACCGTCCTCTTTCCGCTCACGACTTCAACCAGTGGATGTTGGAGGGCAATGGCCAGGAGATGGAGTTGCTTCAGCAGCTTGTACACACAGACCCATGCAGCCTTGCACACTGCCATGTCGGTGCTTCCTTCTTATGTCATGAGATGCTGCCTTGTGGTCAAGGTCATTGGTGGTGTTTGCAATGGGCTTCTCCTGACGTCATCCAAGCCTTCGATCCGTCCATGGAACAGCTTGCCTTTCATATCAGCCCAGGACTATGGCCACATCTTCTTCAAGATGCTAATTCTGTGACATTGTTTGAGATGAAAATGGTGCACATCAAGACTGAGGCATTGTCAGGTACTGTCTACACACTTCCGGGCGCCGCACATGGTCAGCTCGCCATCCGCGACCCTGAGCTCCGCCGCACTTGACTGGGCCCCCCTCTGCTCGGCGTCTGTGGGGCCAAGGACTTCTCCTGAGCGGTAGTGACATTCGCCTTGAAATGTTTTTGCGCTCCTACATTATGGATGTGAAAGTGTTCTTTTCTACTTCCCAATCGCAACGTCAAATTCTGTTCATGTTTCAAATAATGTATGGGCCAAGGGGTAGCCGCAAATGGCAGAGGCTTGGCAGCAGATCGGTCGTACGAAAAAAGAGTGTGATGTAGCCTTCGCATATCCATCTGGGTCATCATGTCCAAACCAAAATCAATGCCATCATGTCACTTCAAAAAATCATCTGAGGTAGCAACAAACAAAACTGTCCAAGGCAACCGCAAGGTCTTGTCACAAGAGATCCAGCGTTTGCTTGGTAAAGATAAAACAAAGCCTTCAAAAGCGTGCCCCCTGCACTTGCCCATGTGTCCCAGGAATCAAAATTGACTTTAAAAATTTCGCACTGTTTCGCTTACAAGGCACACACGCGTGACGAGCAGCATTGTTATGCCAAACAATCTGCACCATTGTCAAGCATACGCATAAAGATCTGCAAACTGCATTTGTGGACCAGCGTCAGCTGCGGAGATGTGAAACGCGAGGCAAACACCCCAAACCAAAGCAATGCTACAACGATGTTTTATCTAACAGAGAAGGCTCACTAGGCACGTACAGAACAATGCACACATCCTAAGTTTCGCGTGTGCATCTCATTACCTTGTACAAAATAGAAAATAATGTTCTATTCGAAGGTTTCTTCCGGTTATACTTGATATGTTGAACACATAGAAAGAATAGAACTTAGTCAGGGATTGTTTAGATGTACTGGGTACATGGGTTAAGTCGTCCTTCGTTGTAAGAAGTCGTCCTTAGTGGTAGTGGTAGTGGTAGTGGTAGTGGTAGTGGTAGTAGTAGGAGTAGGAGTAGGGGTAGTAGTAGTAGTAGTAGTAGTAGTAGTAGTAGTAGTAGTAGTAGTGGTAGAAGAAGTAGTAGTAGTAGTAGTAGTGGTAGTGGTAGTAGTAGTAGTAGTAGTAGTAGAAGAAGAAGAAGAAGTAGTAGTAGTAGTGGTGGTAGTAGTAGTAGTAGTAGTAGTTGTTGTTGTTGTTGTTGTTGTTTTGTTGTTGTTGTTGTTGTATTTCTTGTATTTGTTGTCCATCGTGTTTTGACGTTGAATTTGTAGCACCGACCTGTACCAGGGTTATGATATGAGTGCGGTGTTTGCTGGCGTTCTGCCCCCCAAACATTTGATTTTGTCATTTCCAGAAGCATGTTGACTTGGTGTCCGCACACTTTCCTGCAAAATTGTCATTGAAGAATGATTGCTGTGGAAGCGGTGTCCACATTGCGTTTGGCTTTCAAAAGGGTGACTTTTTACCTGAGGGGTGACTTCACACATTTGCGGTGTCACCATGCGGGGATGTGACTTTACGCGCCAAGGGGTGACTTAACACGACAACCAAGTATGATTGAAATAAAGAAAATGTACCAGTTTTTATGTGAATTGCGGGCCCGCCTGGCGTCCTGCTCTCAAAAAAAAAAGGAAAAAACTCCAACTCCGACTCCGTCCCAGAGTCGGTGCATGGCACGGCTCTGCGCGACTTGGCACAGGTCACTTTTGTGGACACTACAGATTTGAGTGCAGCAGAGAGCCTAGAAAGAAGGTGAATTGAATGCTCAGAGTGGTCAGACGGTCAGGTCAGACATTTTTCATGTTTTTCCCCCTTAATTTTCTGAGGTTGCCAAAGCCATCACGCCAAAGACGAAAATCATTCACACTGTTTGGAACTTAACATCAAAAACTCTGCAACATTGCATGCAAAAAGTATGACACCGAAAACTTCATTCATGTCCGTTCAGGGTCTGACTCTGCCTGCCAATATGCTTTGGCAAAGGAAAGATTTTTGCTATATAAATGATGAAGAAGGCATTTCATATCGTTTCATCCTTGACCTTCATGGCCATTTTGCATCATATATCATATTGCGTTTAGGTTATATTATGATACTTTATATTTGAAATATGATATTTCAACATTTGAAATTTGATATTTAGCATGTGAAATAATTCAGAATTTTGGAAACATAATGTTAATATAGATATGATATTTAATGTATAATATTTCGAATATAAAAGTTTCTTCATGTTTAATATATGATATTTGATTTTTTAAGATATCATATTTGACATATTAAGATATAATATATGATGATATGTCATGTATTTATGCATGATATCATTTGAATCATTTGCATCAAACGGTTTTCCTTTCATGCGTGAATGTTTTGCAGGAAAGCCCGTCGAATCCACGGATGCGCATCACGGACCTCCGGAAGTTGGCGCAGTTGGCGTCCGGGCGCCGAAGGGACGCAGTACGTCAGTTCGCGATGTGTGAAAAACGGCAAACGGGAAGACATGTTTACACATTGAAAAAACACGTCTTTTTGATTCAGGCATCAGCACAAAGTCTTGCTCAGTGTGGACAGCACCATGATGCCGTACCTGGGTTGCATGGTGCTGTATACAGATGAAGAAAAGACGAAGAAATACGAGTGGAGGGTTTAAACAATAATGGCAATCAATACCATTAAATCGCAACAGAATAAACACATTAAACACACTAAACGGAAACAAGATGAAAAGCAAACAAGACAACAGGCAAATGCCAAGGCGAAAGCAAATCGTCTCTTCCGATCGCAACCATTCTTGCCAGGCCAGTCATTTGTCAGCCACTCCTCCTTGGGGTTGACATTGTTGTTCTGCGCTCAGATGCCACCTTGGACATTGTGAAAGTGTCAGTTGTTGAACGACACGAAAGCTTCCAAAATTTTCTGATTTTTGAACAAGATGAGACTTCTTCCAGTCATGTCTCCTAGAGTTGTAGTTTTTTTCAAGTTCCAAGTTGAGTCGTCAAGTTGTCGCTGTGAACCTGGACTTACAGGTCCATTCAGCGACAAAGTTCTTTTCTGGCCATGCTGATTGCACGGGTGGTCTCGTTTGTGTGCGTGATCCAGAGGCATAGAAAGAAAAGATGAAAGTCTCGATGGACAGATCTTGGCAATTTCATGGAATTTTCACGGATTCTCACAATATTCGCATTATTCGAATCAAAAAAATTTGGGTCTTTCTATTGACATTTGGAGTTTGGGCTGGATTTTTTCTGCCACGGCGCAGTTAGCTCATCGGGTGGCCTTTCTTCAGAACGCGGAGGGAACAGCGTTGGCACCTTTCGAGTGCCCAACACGTGTTTTTCGAACAAAATATAAAAACTGAGCATGTTTCAAGGCACACAATGATGGTTTGCATTTGAAATAGGGGAGGTATTTTTTTCTTTTGTTTGGTCCCGCTCCCCTGGTCCCCTGGTTTTTTCTAACGTGCCTTGTGCTTTGTTTTATTAGCTGTTCTATTCGCTTTGTTTTTTTTGTTTATTTTTCTTTTGATAGTTCAGTTTTTTGTTTTATTTTTATGTTGTTTAAGTTTTCATGCGTTTCAGTATGTTTCTTTCTTTTATGTTCATTCGTTGTATTTTTTTGTTTCTTTTTACTTGTTTTCTTGTGTTCATTTATTATGTTTTGTCTTGTGTTTTGTTTTTTGTTCCGTTTGTTATTATTTACATTTTTGTTTCGAAAAAACACATTTCACTGTTCTCAGACGGATAGATAATCTGCAGGTACGTGCAAACTGGCCAAGTTTGCATATCACCAGATCGAACAGGTGTCTTCGTTGACAGCGATCCCAAGAGATCTGCCGTTGTCCCCGGCTGTTGAAATAGAGCCCGGAAATACGATGGCAGATGTGATCTGCTAAAAAACTGTGTTTGATGCCAGCTGGTTCTTTTACAAATCATTTGCATTAATTTGGCCGTCCTGCCCCCCCTTCCCGTTTTACTTAGTTGAACGAAAAACTTGAACTCAAAAAGTTTGCTGTACCTCTTGACTGCTTGCTCATGAAAACGCGAATGCGTCTCAACTTCAATTTTTTCTTCGTACATTCCACGTGTTCTTCATGATTCTTGTGTTCATTTCAATTCTTTCTAGCACAGTCTGCTGACTGCGGGTCTTCACAGGCAGAGAAGACAAAAATGAAAGTGAAAATTTGTTCTTTACAGTTTTCCGTGCCCAACCCGCGCGAAACCTGCATTCACCACCTGGTTTCCTCAGAAAGGAACCAGGACAGCCCTAAAACCACCCCCAACCAAAAAGAATTAGAAAAAAAACAATTCCGCGCCCTTTCAATACTGGGTTCAGATTTTCAAATGACCAAATCAATGAGTGCAATGATATTCCTATTTGTAATTTGGGACCAAACATCGAATCGCCCACACTTGGTTGTCGCATCGCATTTATGATGCGGGGTCTCATCAACCCCGAACCCCCAAGCCTTCCAATTTCGGGTTGGAAAAATTCAAATGGTTTGGAACTGCATAGACTATCATAGACTGGCAATGGTTTATGGCGACATATTCCAAAAGACGGCGTGCACGGCGGTTGCTTGCAACAGCCAGGTGTTTTCTCTTTTTGCGTGGCATCAAGACCATGTGGCTAAGAGTCAGTCGTGCACAGGACGGTTGGAAAGTTGAATCAGGATTGTGTAATGCCGCCCAATGCTTCAATTGCAGCCAACTTTGACGTTGAGTCACCATTTGTTCTGAGGAGAATGCAAGTCAAATTGCTAAGTTGTTGGCAAAGTCATTTGCTAAGTTAATTCGTGGGCAAATCATGCACAAATTTGCACGTCATCACGTCATGACCTTTGCAAACTTTGGCCGAGTTGATCCATTGATTCATCGTAATTCGTGATTTGTGATTCGTTTGAGGCATCCTATGATTAAGGAGGTTTTTTTCCCTGGTCCTGGTGGTTGTGGCCAAGATGCTCTCAGGCCCAGATCTGGAGATGAGCGACAGAAATGATTTTTTTTGAAAAGATGTGAAAAATTACAAAATAAAGAAGTTGTGTTGCGATCTTAATGGATTTGATACCTTGAAACCTGATACCGGGATTGCATTTGATGTCGACATGGCCGACATGGATTGAAGATCTGCGCCAGGATACACAACTCCCAAAGTTCAGGTCCTGGATGCATCATCAGTTTCACAACAGGCGATGTTTGGGTCATTTTTTCACTGTTTTCCCATTGTTTTTTTTTAGAATCAGTTTTTAACACTTCATTTTTTGTTTTCTCAAAGTGATTCATGTACCTTTGCCCGTGTTTACATTGCCTTAACCAAGATTCACCGTTGAGTATGCTGTGCGAGATAGGAAAATGAAATTTGTCGATACACATGGATACCTAAATACATCTAAACACACGGTTTTTGATGAGATTCTCATGTGGCATGATGCCACATGACTCACAACGAGTCAGTGATCAGGCTGTGTGGATTTTTCTCGGCGCTTGCTGGATGCAAGTCGACTCTTCAAGACGACCGTGTCCTTTGGAAACTCGACAAGGATCTCCGTTGCGAGATCTCCGAGACCTTTTGGTTCTGTTTTTGATGAGTTGTTTTTAATTTTCTTTGGGAGAAACTAAGGAAGTGTGAACAGCGCGATCCTCAGCGAGACACACTGTCAATGAAATCGATGAATTTGATGAAAACCTCGTCTAACGAGGTCTCGGTGAGATGCCTTGCACCATGAGCCACGCCTCCATCCCCTCGGAGCAACGCACTTTGCCCTCGGACCGAGAAAAAAAAAAGATAAAAAGTAACGGAAAAACGGGAGAGTTTTCAACTTTTCGAGTTTCGACAGCTCTTCAGCTCGAAACGCCAGGACTTGGTCCGTTTATCCGTTGGCATTGAAGACGTGTGCCTGGACCAAACAGAGACTGAGAACTTCAGATCCGTTTTGTATGGTTGTTATGCATGTATGCATGGAGTGTATGGATGATGATGGATGGAAGATGATGGGTGGGTTGGTTGATGGATGTTGAAGGCATCAATATTTTTTGGAATTTGTAGATTGATCCTTCAAATTTTTGCACCTCGATGTTTTTCAAAGGAAGTTTAGTTGAAAAACTTCCGACTTACGGACATTTCAAAAATCATGACTATTGGAATAGAATACAGAAAACTCACTTCGGCGACAGGGAGTGTCACAAGTCGTGGCAGGTGCAGTACTCTTGAACCGTCCCACTTCCGTTTTGAAGGACGTCTAGCATGAAATGCGTTTTTGACAAAATAGCTTTAGCGTTGCTGGTTCCATACTTTGTGCTTGGACGATGGTCCAGATCTCAGAAGAAACCAATGCTCCGTTGGGTGTGGATGGACTTCGTTGTGACGCAGAAGTAAGGAAATGTAGTAATGTAGAACTTTAGAACAGTAAGAGTTATTTGGTACAAAAGTTGCTTGGTGTAGTACAGCACCAGAAGCGATGACGCAGATATTGGCCACGTTCAGCAACAAGGCAACGGTCGCCTTATGCACATTCTATTGACAATTTTTGTGCTCTGGCTTATAGGCACTTTCCTTTTGAAACTTTCGCACCCCGGCTCGCCTAGGTACTGGTTGCCGGTGTGTTTGTACGTTTGTGTTTTTCTGTGTCGGTATATCCGAATCCGTTTGTTTGTATGGCCACGTGCCTTTTTGTGAGTCAGTAAATCTCCATATTAGAAATGCGATGTCAAAATCTGCGTAAATGCAATATCGGCAATATACGTTTGTACCATGAGGCGTGACTTGCTGCAAGATTTGCAGAGAGCTTTGGATTTTGCCAGCGACCGACGGCAGATTCCTGACCATGATGGGTCCCATGGGTGGTTTTGCTCACAATTTGTGGTTTGAATATGGAGAATCAGCATGAGAATCAGCATGATCAGTAGATTGTTTTGTTCATACGTGAGTCATGCAGATAGAAAACGGTCGTTCGCCCTTTGGAGGTACGATAGTCGATTTGAGGATTTGCCCGTAGTTCCCAGGCGGATTTGAGCGCTTGCTGTTTTGGAAAACATTTTGTTTGAAATCATCCAATCAACAGGGGACACATCATTTTACATTGCACATGTGTGCACTTTTTTTCGAGAAGTACGGAAAGACATGAGTTTGCACCACAGTTTTGAGTTTTGATTTTGGGTTTGAGACAGCGTTTTGTTGGACGTCAGGTTGCCTCCCGACATGGAGGAGACACACACTTTCCAAAGGCCCGCTGGTCGCAGCCGTCGCAGATTGCCAACGTTGCACTTCAGATGTGGCAGTCACGTGCTCAGGTGCAGCAGTCAAGACAAAGAAGCAAGAGAAGGCAAGGCCGTCGAAGTGTGGCAGCGGTTGGGGTTCTGGATAAGGCGGATACCGGTTGTGGGACGAGAGTGGGGACATTGAAGACCTGAAGATAAAAGCTTGTGAGAGGAATGCAACAGGCAGGTCAACTTTGAAAATCGGCAGCCCTACATTGCAGGTGTGACAACTTTGAAGCCGCTAACTGCTCATTGGGCTGTGGCACTGGTTAGAGCTTCAGCATATCATGATGTGTCATGATGTATCGTGGGTCCGGTGCTAGATTGAAGGAGAAGTATTGCCACGTGCCAAGATTTTTGAGGTGTCCATGATGGCAGCAGGAATCATTGCAGTTGCTGGACCTCAGTTTTCTGTTACCGAATCCTCCTGCCACAAGCCACATCCACTTTGTCGTGAGGCGCACTGCAGAAATTGGAGGTTGGGTTTGTCATGTGTTCCCTTTTCTTTTGCCTCAACACTTAACTTTGTTTTTTTTGTTTCTACTTGTTTCTCAATGACTTTGCAGAAGAATACTTTGAGATGATTGGCCGCAGATAGTGTGCGGTCAGAAGCTGTCTGAGAGCATGAGCTTTTGGAGACCCACCATTTGATGTGGCTGTTGAAGTGGCCCATTTCCAAGAAAGCATAGAAAAATTGAAAAACGCTTGTTTGATGCCAAAACAAGAAATATGCTGACCACTTTACCCTTTGAAACCTACCGCTCATGACTGGTTAAAAGCATCGTTGCGTGGCGTTGGACAAGCACTTCAATTTCACCCTGGCCCAAAGTGGCCGGTTTTTTCGTTCCGACGTGGCTTGGCAGCTTGGCACACACAGGGTTGACTCGTTCGCTTTGGTGCGGACTTGCCAGCGGCTTTTGCCTGACTCCACTTGGGAAAGACCATGAGTTGATAAGTTGGTTGGTTTGATATGATGGTCATTGATGGTCCAAGTGTTGGTCAGTAAGTCTAAGTAACGTAAGAGCGCATGTTTCTCCCACAGGTGACATTGGTGACATATCACCAGCTGACATGGATTGACATCGGCATTTGACATGGATTTGACATCTTCTCGGGAAGCCGAGGTGTGCCGGCTTCATCGCAGCGCTGGGATTTGACGTGACCGTCATGGCCGGGACGTCTCGGAACGAAACAGACTTCAGAGCCAACACGGTGGTTTCGTGTTTCGGATGGCTTGGGACGTGTTTGGGACGGCTCGGGACGGCTGGGACGTGTTTCGGGCTAAGGTGCGCTCCATCCTCTTGCGAGGCTTTGATCAGGTGCTGGAAGATCTTTTCAGATTCCGAAATAAACAGATCGACTTTGGGAGGACATTTCCAACATGATCGGCAGCTACATGGAGAGACATGGGGTCAACTTTGCGAAGGCACTGAAAACGTTGAAAGTGTCGCTGTTGTTTCTGGCTTCCAAAGCTGAGGAGATGGTGCCTTCCAAATTTGAGAAGACAGCAGATGGAAAAGTTGGCCACTCAGGGGAAAGACCCTCACTGTGAACATGTGGGCTCCCATGACGTATCAAATAGCTGTGGCAATCTGGTCGTTGTTATTAAGATGTACATCATGGACTGAATCATGAAAGTTGCGTCTGATGTGGAAAAGATATTGAGGACCTTTTCGTTTTTCGGAGTCAGGAAAGCCTAAATTTCAAGTTTTGAAGAAGGATTTTTTGGAACAACAAAAGACGACTTTCCAAACGCAAAAGATAGTCTTCGTGCGAAAGATGAGGTCAAAGTATTTGTGAAAGATGCTGAGTATGGAGTGCCAAGCTCAGCATGCTAAAAACTTCGATTTGGTGTGCCAAATTGCCATGACTTGAGGTCTTTGACACTGTTCTCATGGCCGTGGGCCGGACTGGCTGTGCGGGCCAATTGAACTTGGAGGTTTCTCAATTTTGATTTCTTGTATGTTTTTGTACGTTTTTTCTACGTTTTTTTTGTTGGGTTCATCCAGTTCACACACGCTGAAAATCTTCTCAGGCCGCTGGGCTCTCCTATAACGCGAAGAGTGGAAAGGTCGTCAGACACTCAGAGGGCACGCCGATTTTGAATTCCAAAAGGATCCTTTTTTGGAAAGGCATTTTAGTCTAACATTAATCTAGGATATACAAGTAGAGCCGGGCAAGCCAGAGGCGGAAGTTTCAAAAGGGAAAAGAACTATTAGCCAAAGAAAGACTTTGCCTATGGAATCGTTTGTGACAACCTTGATTGAGTGAACCTTGTTTCTAATGATTCGAACAAAGTTGGCATTTGTTGGCTTTGTCGCAGCATGCAACTGCATGCGACGGCAAGTTCTAGATGACGCTAAGTCTCTACTTAACTGTGGCAGGTCGCAGTCCGCAACGACATGCCTACGCACCAAATAATGCACAGTACTACTCCGTACAACAAAGTACTACTCCAGTACTACTCTGTACTACAAAGGAACACTCATAGTTGGTCTTCGTTACATAGGAAACGTCATTTACAATGCGCGGAGCAACAGCAGTCATCCTCCAACATCACCAAATATTGCCCCTGCCACGAATGACTTTCATCATTGATCGGTGTCACACATGAATTGCAACATCACCAAATGCTGCTTCTGCCACGAAAAGAGAAACTCCAACGTCACCAACTACTGCACCTGCCATGAAACATGACTGTCATGGTTGATCCTGCTCGCATATGAAACGTCATTTACAATGCGCCGAGCAACACCACTCACCCTCCAAGGTCACCAAATACTGCGTCTGCCACGCAAAATGACATTCCAAAATATGAAACCCATCTGTTATGATCCGACCATGAAATTGCAAAACTGAACCCCTCCATTCGCAGAGCTTACTTTTTCCCCCTCAGCAACGCATTTTGTATGCAAAAGTACAACATTTCGCGCTCCCACTATCTACCCAAAATTCACCAAATGCTGCGCCTGCCACGAAATACTGCGCCTGCCACGAAATGTGACATTCCAACATCAGCAAATGCTGCGCCTGCCACGAAAAGTGAGACTCCAACGTCACCAAATAGTTCGCCTGCCACGAAAAGCAGCACTCCAACACCAAGTATTGCGCCTCTTTAACCGAACTGTTACTTGACTGAACTGTTACTTGACTGAACTGTTACTTGACTGAGCTGTTACTTTGCTGAGTTCTTTACATGTTGAAGTCTCCGCAACTCGGAAGTTTCTCACCTAAACTTCCTTTGATGAATCTGGCAACTAATCAGTTTTTTTGTCCATATCTACAAGTTGAAAGCTTGAAGTCTGGCGTCAGAAGAGTACCATTAGGAACGACAAGAACGGGCTCGGTTCGCTAGGATGTGAACGACAACGACCAGACCAGTGTTCCTCACATCTTCGCTGTTGGAGATGCCACTGAGCTTCAATGCTTCAGGAATCCTGACCATACAATTGCTGAATAGAAAGCTGATTTTTCATCGTGTAGATAAAGGGCAAACCTTGCCACTTTCAACAGGTATGAGACATTGATCTGATCACCGAGGTCATCGAGGGCAAGCCTGAGCTGACACCCGTGGCGATTCAGGTGAAAATTCGACGTTTAAAACGACTTCGATCGAGCGAGTTCAGCGAGTTCAGTTCCAGGCTGGGAAGCTCCTTTGCCGGCGCCTTTTCGCGGGAGCTACAAAGATCGAGCCTCAGTTTTTCAAAAAAAAAGGCGAGATGAAAAAAAAAAAGACTTTGCCCAGGAAGATGGACTACACCGATGTTGCCACCACAGTCTTCACACCCATTGAATATGGATGCGTATCTCGACCGGCAAACGAGTGACTTATGGACTGTCAGTGAATGCTGTGACGGAGAACAGGTTGGATATTCAGAGGAGGATGCAGTGAAGGTCATTGGAAAGGACAAGATCAAGGTCTGGACCCTGAGATTCTGTGTTCGGGTTTTCTTATGTTTTAATTTTTTTTCAGTTTTTTTCTTTTCATTTTTTTTTTCAAAGAGAGTTCTGTGAATCGACCTAGAAGTTGAGGTGTACCATTGCACCGCACAGCCGTTGGAATGGAACCTCAATTCAGAGCGAAAGGCGTGGACGGACGTCATTATGACCCAAGTTTGGGACAAACCCGCAGTGTGATGAAATGATTCTGAAGATGAAATATGTTTCTTGCACAGATGCAGGAGGATATGGGTTACATGAAGTTGATTGTGGACAAGGAGGCCAAAGAAAAGGCAGGGTTTGATTGCTAGGAAAGTGCGAGTCCGTCACTTCCCAATGCAGGGGATGAGCATTCTTCACTATAAATTGCAAGAATCATCTTGAATTGCTGGAATTGCATCTAGCAAGTTGTTATGAATTCAATTTTGTGAATGTCATGAATTTGCTTGTCATTCTGAGGCAACCCAACTATCTTACCCAAAAAGGTTTTGAATTTCTTCAAAGCTTCAAAGCGCGTTGTTTTTTGCGTTTGCAGGTGGTGGGAATCCATATCTTGGGGCCCAACGCCGGAGAAATTATTCAGGGCCTTGCTGTGGCCATCCGTTGTGGGGTCACAAAGGAGCACTTCGATGATTGCGCCGCTTGGTCACGATGAAATGGACAAGACGGACAAGGGTAGACGGACAAAGAGGTGCAATTGTTGATTTGAAATTGATTGAAAAGATGAAACATAAGAAACATACGCATTTGGTTTAAAAATGATTGAAAATGATCTTGGTTTTCACGGAGTCAAGTCAGAGTATTTTTCACGTTTCGTATGTTTCACATCGTTTCACAAGTTCAGCTCCCCATTGGATCGTTTCAAAGCCTCCTCTAAATATGAGTCATATTATGAGACTCATGAGACTTCTTCAAATTCTTCGATTCTTTGATAGCTTCAGTTGCTAAATTGGATTGTGATGGATTTTGAATGTGTTTGTCTTACTTCATGTTGCCAATCACCAGCTTTCAAGCCCAACTTCAAGTGGTCGGAGGATGGAAAAAGGATGCTTTTGCAAAAGTGACACATTTCTCATATAAACCATTGAGGCACCTGCATGAAAAAGCCGAATTTTGCATTCCGGGTTCCAAGGTTGGCATCCATCCAACCTACGCAGAGTCACTGCCTCAGCTTGGCTTCAGGATTTTCCAGCATTTTCCTGTCCGTCACGACCTACACCATGAGGTCATACACCACTATGACAGAAGAGAAGACAGAAGGCTCTGCCCTTCCTACCAAGGGAGGCTCGGTTTTAGGGTGTCAAGCACAGTGCTTTTTTGATGTTTTGATTCATATTGCTTTGACGTTTGCAGGCTGCTGATCTTAAAGAAGCCCTGCCTTTGCACGAAATCGTGTACCAAAGGTCAGGGGACTGATGAGGCTTGCCATTTAGCCCAGTTTCTTCAAAAGTCTGCGTAACTATGATGTTAACTTCACGTGTTCATGGCGTTCATGCGAACCAATTCCCGTAATCAACGAATCTTCCGGCTTTCGTCGGTGACCGACAGGAACATGCTTGTGGGCCTTAGTGATGAGCTGTGCATTTGTACAGCTTTGAGTGGGCTCTGTGTAAAGCATGTACAGTGGGTTGTGTTTGTTTGGTTGGACGGAGTGGTGTCTTTGTAATGCTTTCAACATACCTCATTTGCCACGAAGGAAAAAAACCTTCCAAACCGATAAACCGACCAAAAAAAACAACCAATGTCACAATGTCACAATATCACCTTTCACTCGGACAGTGCCTTTTCGGCAGTGGCAGCGAGCCAAGTCTGGAGAGGTGAGCACACCCGTGCTCGGACAGACCTGACGGCAGAGAAAACAAAGAAGTTGCTGTGAAGGGAATATCGAGATACCGTGAGATACGGTCTAAACGTCCAAATGGCAACGACATTTGATCTGTAGTCCAACACGAGCCGCCACGTCACTTGTGCCAAGCGGGTGCCGGACACAAGACGCTTCAAATCGTTTCAAGCCACTTCATAGATGAATTTTGCACACGAAAGCAGCGCTTGGCCTACGCCGAAAGCAACGTTTCGCTCACGGTTTAAGTATACGGATGTATACGGTATACGCGAAAGCAGATGCCCACTCTTTGTACCTCGCAAACTCGAAGGACTTGAAATGAAACGGCCAATAAAAGGCATTTTTTGGCGACCGGAATTGAAAAAAAAACATTCGATTTTTGGCACCCTTGAAGTCACAGTTTACTTTGCAACAACTTGGAGTCCTTTTGAACCAATCGTTGAAACACGGACTGGCTAAACACATCGTGTTCTCAGCAGAAATCCTGGAAGAACGCAAGAGCAACCAGCCCCAGCACAAGGAACGGGCCAACAAGAAGCGGTTACAATATGTTACAATGTTATGAGGGGGCTGAGGGACCCCTGATTTCGTTGATTTCATTGATGAAAACGGAACCTTACAGAGGCGTACCATGTCGCAACCATGTCTCTCATTGCTTTGGCACAAACTCTCCCAAAAACAAAGCCCTGTACTGGGGTCACGGTTGAAACACACATATTTCCCTGGGTAATTTGTCATTCCATGTCATTCCACCCTCTCGTTGTCATCTTTTGATTGCAAATACAAGAAAGAACAAAGGATTTGATGGATTCAGAAATGTTTTACAAAAGAGTCGTAAAATCTATGTGTAGAGATTAGTGGTAGCTAAGTAGCAGTGTATATAGATGCACATGATGTGTTTCACTTGAGCTGTGGTTGTGCA
>OMLO01001123.1_pt1 | contig 19903 bp, 9 predicted proteins | sample 1674811 | NCBI WGS metagenome assembly OMLO01 (sample SAMN06265003, study PRJEB25207) | coral metagenome | isolation source: Coral host | place: Mexico:La Bocana,Puerto Morelos, Mexico | collected 2008-11-13 | reverse complement strand
ATTTGCCAATGTTGGGGAATAACTTCAATATGTCTTTACTCTTTTTGGTTTGGTCAGGGCTTTCATACACAGTTTAAATTCACTAGCAAGGCCACGAATTAAACTATCTAATCATATAAACGATACTTTTAAATCGATTTCTACGATAGCTCTGTCGTGCGGCCAACGAAAGTTTTTAAAAAATAAATGGAGGGGACGCCGAACGTACTAAAGCCGCAATATTCTCTCACTTGTTGCGCAATGGTCGCCGTAACTCAAGCTTTACCGGACGAAGCATCGATGAAAGTTTACAAAAGCAAGCGATAAACTAGGTCAACGAGAAGAAAACAAATATCTCAGACGGACTTGAGTATTTGTCTAAAAGGTTGACCCAAGTGACCGCCATTGTTGTGCTGTTGTGCTTTCAACTTAATCTTGAAACAGATTAACTGAATTTTGAACGAAGCCCGAAAAAACTTAAAAAATGTACAATTTTTTTGGCGGATTTTAACGTTATATTAATTTTGTCTGCAGTGTGTTTCACTCAGACATAATGAATACATTTCGCATGGCCCGAGGTTAACAATGTTAATTGGAAGAGTGTGTTCTTTCAGATGCCACACGAATGTTCAAGTCCCCAATTCCTTTTTCACTTATTTCCACAAGAATTCAAAACAGAGCTTGCAGTGTCCACTAGAGCCAGAAGTGAACACTTCAAGTGGAAACTGCCAGAAACCCACACTCCGAAGAGCCTTGAAGGTCGGAGTTTTCCAAGGTTACTAGCCACAACATGAAATATGCGCGTCAAAACACAAGCTTGCTCGCCCGTAATCAGGCATTCCATCTATAAATTGTGGATAATGACTAGAATTTGAAAATAATCAGCGCCACGAGAACACGCAAGCAATCTTTTCCTTTCCTATGCAAGTTCAACAGCTTCGCAGTGAAGTGTCAAGGTTTTTCTTTGTATTGGTTCCCAGCACAAAGAGGTTAATACCGACAATTGATTGATATATAATAAAACATCGAGGGCAATTGTGTTGAGGTTCTTTAAAGGACCACTGGGTTAACACTTACAGCATGTTCTTCCTATAACAGTACATTTTCCGAGATCAGGTCGATTCAGTTAATCAATATTTAAACAGTTCAAATTTTCTCGCATAAATTTTGCTCTCGTGTAGAATTCAGTGATGCGTTTTAGACAGAAAGCTATTGACATACACCTGGAATGGAAATTGATCCATTTCCTTTTCCGATCAGGAAAAAATTGCTACGAGGAAGTTGGGTTTCGACTCATAAAAATGTTCTAGTGGCTACTTCAGCGGCAAAAATGAATCTTTCTCTTTAGAGTGCGCTTGTGCCTCGAAGCTGTAGGAAAATTGATCTGGTTTTCCATAGAATTTCAAACAGCTCCGACAAAGCCAACAGACATGCGAACAATCGAACGAAATTGCTTTTAGCTAATATACATACGGAGCAGACATTGTTGAATTTTATAAGTACACGCAAAATCGTCCTTTGCACGCAAACTTTTAATCACGTTTTCTTGGCGTATTTTCCACAGAAAATCACGAGAGGCCTTTCTTAGAACCCCTTGGCCCGCATAAAGGTTTGGTACTTCACGAGGGGAGAAACCGCTATGGAAAAAATATACCAGAGGTCGATAGGTCGGTAATTTGCAGCGAAGTAATGTGATTACAACGTGTTCAACCTTGGAAAATAGCGTGTATTGTTACGATTCGAAATCCCGCAAAAAACATAAACTAACAGACACGAGATCACGGCATCACGCAACCGTCAAACAAGGAAGATTCCGACGAAGGCAGCAGCGTTTGAAAGAGAGATTGGAGAACAGGAAGTCGCAGGAAAATTAATAAAAGTTTAAACAAATAGCGATTCGCTCCAAGGTTTTCTCAGCTTCTCTCGTGTCGAGACCGGGAGCTTTCTGAGTGGCACATTCTGGCTCAAAGTGACGCCGAGTAAACATTGCTCTTTATTTTGAATAAAAACTAAGATCAACGAAACTGTAGAAACGGAATTATGTTTATCTCGAGTCTGAGGAGATTAATACAAGCATGAACAGTAAATTCTTTCACAAATTCCGCATTGGACCGTGTAGCAAAGCGAACGGGTGCTTCATCGACTCTGAGTGCCAAAACTTGGCAAAAGATTTGCGAATTAGTTATCTTTATTGCAATTCATTAAACAGAAACCTTAGCGGTTCACAAGGTTAATTTTGGAGCTGCTTGGTGTGATGTTTAACAAGTCTTTAACGCAGGGGTCACTTTTTGATGTGTAACGCTGAATTGAATTGTGTCTCAAAAGTTAACCTTCGATGGGAAGAAGGCAATTCTGTTCAAATTGACGTTACTTCAACGTTTTACGACAAATAAATGAGCAAGCAAATAAATGGTAAGCAGCGATTAGGCTCATCTTCACAGATTCATATGCAAAGAGTAAGAGAAAAGTTTGATCCTTAAACGAAGAAGACAGTCTACCGCAGCGATTCACGAATTAAAGTTTCCTAAACCTTACTTCCCAAACTAGAGGTCAGTTGATAAGCGACAAAAACACCGTGGGATATCTACCTTCATTGACCTTGAAATCTAGCCTGAAGTCCGATAAATCTATTCGACCAGGTAAGTATCCAGCGAGAAAATAAATATCAAGAAACGCGAGCGCGAGAGAAGGGCATTTCCGTGTCAAAACAATTATTCATGTAGGTCGCTTGTGATGTGTGTTTTGGGTGGAGGTTGGCTTTAGGGGGCTCATCGTAAAACAAACAGAATTTCAGAGAGGATTACGCCGGCAACTTGGTCGACATTAGGAAATAGTTTCAACCGACTTGCTGATGGTAAGCTTAATGTTTTCCCGTTCACGGCGGCTGTTCATTAAAGAAAGAAACATTAGCATTACGTAAAATTTCGCCTGGTGTTTGATGACGCTACAGCCACAATTGACAACATGCTTCAAGGAGGCACGTCTTCGTGGAGAAAAAAATTTTCTTCTTGTATCACATGTGTTGCAAAAAGAATAAAGAAAACCAAGCAAATTCGCCTACGAACAGAGAACCGGACGAAATACCGGAGTTAACCATGTTTAACCAGCCAAATATTTTTGAAAACAAGAGATTGTTTACACAGGCCTCTTTTCGACTCGGGGAAACGTATGGACAAGTTCCACGCCTATCAGTTGTATTTTCCATGTAACTGTTCATTTAATCCAGTTAAATTTCAAATAAAATGAGAGTGGGTCCTTGTAAAAGCAGAGGGCTTCAGCGAATGTAAATTTAACGTGGAACATAAAGCCAGAATACTAATTATATTTTGAAATGGCTTCTGTCTGCCAACGTGGATGATTTTTATCAGAGTAAAAGAAACTCAATAAATTCAGCGTTATCGGGTCGAGAGAGGCGAATAATACGCCTAGAAATGAATGATTTGTTTCTGTTATTTACTAGGTAGGACTTATCTTGACCTATGACGCCTAAACTAAATAACCCAGATTTTATATTTAGTTACTATGAGTGAAGAATAGGTCTGCATACGATATTACACCGGTCGTGGCCAACTTTCACAATTATGTCTGAGAGACGATTCTGAGATAACACATCAGATTTTTTTTCCAAAATTCTCTTTTACTTTTGTATAATTTCAGTGATAATGTCTTGGACATTCAATTTGTGACACACAGCTTAGAAAATTCTAGCTACGATGTTGTTGCTTTAAGCAACATTGGCCGGGCCATAAACATGAATCAAACACACAACGAACTTACAGTTCGAGAGAGAAAAAATACATTAACAAAATAGCTACGCTACTGGTCGGAAACACACTGTGGTGTAAAAAAACAATCTATATAACTCCTATACAACGTCTATCAGCCAGTCTTTCCACGAACTTCGTAAGAAGTCTCGTATGAGCGTCTAAAATTTTAACGTATTTACATAACATATACTCCGAACATCACCATACTGTCACTAATATCGAAAGCCATACCTCCTAATTTCACTTTTGGAACGTGTTCCATTCTGTATCCTCTGCAAATACTTATAAAATACTGGAAGTTCTTCAAAGTACAACAAATATCCTTTATAAATCGCTACCTAAAAAATACTAAAGGTTTTAGGGCTTGAAGCCCGTATTCTTCTAACAAATTTTGAACAAGATGAAAACGTTTTAGTGTTCTTTTGAAGAACAGCAAGAGCTTGTGATAGCGTTGCTATTCACAGAGGAACGCTCCATTCACTCCTCGTCGGGTGTCTTTATGAGCAAGGAAGATAAGGCCAGCTTGTAGGCGTTCCTGACAATAACATATCTCTAAGCAAGGTCTCGATTGGCGTCTTACCCACGAGACGAACAAAGAAAAGTTGTTCGACAATGGACGAGTTGATACTGCGTAAAGATGGCAGCCTCAACAACAATTTTCCAAAACGAGTCGGTTGGTTGGGATACTGATTCCTCGTATACTCCTCCAAGGCGCACTGTGTCTTTTCCTGCAGGCTGTCGATGTACTGAGGATCAGTCAGACCGGAGGCATCTGTGAAAACACAATTATTTTCGGTGACATTGGGAACTTGAAATGATGTTGTGTGTGCGGCGCGGCGATACTCTCATATAGGCGGGAAACTCGCAGGAACATTACTATTAATTTGCCACAACCGACGCATATAGTTCTGTTGATTTACACGCGGAGCGGCTATAAAATATTAAAATGTATTAAAAATATCAAGCACTTGTAACCTGCTGTCCCAAAACGTCAAGCTTATATTCAACTTACCCGAAGTGAAGAGAACGATGGCTTTGAGGCAAGCGAATTCTGCAGCATCCACGTGGAGATTTCGATACTTTTCAACTTGCTCTTGGAAGATTCTAACATTATCCATGAATGTCACCATTCTATCTGGGGACATGTGGTTCGAGTGGATACCAGCAGTGGCAAGAAGCGGGGCAACTTGAAGCGGCATTGGGCATTGGGCGGCGTTTAGCACAAACAACTCACTCCACACCAAACGAAGGAGAGCTACTTGATCCGTCACAGCTAGATCGGGGAAGAAGGGAATATTCCTAGCCCATTCCACAGCGCTGAACAGCAAACGAGCCGCCAGTTCACAGATGTTCTCGATGCCCATGATCCCACAAGGCATGTTCAAACCCTGCTGGTACCGGGCCGTGGGATAGGGCTCCGCTCTGAGCAACAGGCTGATGAATCCAGATAAAAACGAGTGGCCATTCGTTACATCTCCGCCATTTAGTGACGAATGCTGGGGACTCGGTTGCGGAACTGGCGTTGGAGGGATGCGACCTCGCTGAACGGCTGTCGAGAAAAGGTGAAAAGGTTCATTCAACATGCTAGTCAGGCACTTAATGGAACTACTCACTACTATAACAGCCAAGTGACTCACGCACACGGATTTGCTACTAACGTGAAAACTTCTCACCCGTACCCTCGCGTCTCATGCCGACTTTGATGCACTTTCTCAGCCGACAGTACTGACACTGATTTCGATGATGCTGATCAATGGGGCAGTTGCGTGAAGCTCGGCAAGTGTAGCTGAGATTGCGGCGAACGCTGCGCTTGAAAAACGACTTGCAACCTTCACAGGTAAACACGCCGTAGTGCTTTCCAGAGGACTTGTCACCGCAAACCGCGCATTCGACTTGTTGTACATTTTTTTCGGACGACTCCTCCACCGGTTCGGTCTTCTCCGTGCACCATGTTGAGACTGGAACTACGGCCATACCACCCGGCAAATTAGGACTACGGATACAATTATAAACCCAACAGTTAGTGGTGCTTCGCGAGAGCCCGAGCGGATCGTGCTCCTGTGATTAATCTCTCAGCGGCGAGGGAACATTACACGCAGAAAGAATTAGTGGCTTTCCCACGGCACAAGCGGTCGCGCTCACTTACACGGCTCAAAATCTGTTGCGCGAGTGCTTTTTTCGCGCAGCTAAGTGGCATATGTAGATATGTAGCAACACAGAGGACGGTCGGTCCACGAGCGACAATACCTCGCTATGGAAAAACATCAGCCCGTGTCATGTCTGAAAAAGCTGAACTTTGACATAATCTGTTGGAGCTGTCCGGTATCCGTGGAGACGATTACTATATATGGTCGGCCTGTCAAGCGGAGGTTCAAGGGCTCTTTAACAGTTGTGACTTAAAAATTGCCCCGGGGCTTAGGGACGTTCAGCTCTATTGCATTCAGTTGTCACGAAGAGCAAATGATTGGTCAGCATCGCCCCTTGGATGACATGGAGAAGGTTCTTTGTCTGAAACGCTAGTGCGGTTTTATTTTTACCGCGCGCTTACTACTCAAATTGTTTTAAAACAGCTTCGGGCTATTTCGGCTCGACAGTACAAGAAATTTCCAAGTCAGATGAGGACTGAGAGTTAGTCAAGACAGCGAGAGATCTTCGCATGACCGTCCACGTGAGCGTCATTGTGTAAATAGCAATTTAACACCTCGACTTACGAACGTGAAAGGAGATATCACGAATGGGAAAAATAAGCAAAATACACTCAAAGTATCGCTGAGCGCGTTCCTTTTACTTTTTCTCTGGTTACTTACTTTGTTTAAAGTCACGCCAGTGGTTACAATAGTGAACAATCCCTACCCTTGCGTAAAGGTCTTTGTTTCAGGAAGCGAGCAAGAAATACCGTTTGACCCTCCCCGTATGCTGAGACAGCGACTGTCATCAGCCGGCAGGTTTAATGACATACTCTGATAACGGATCTCAAAGATTCGAGATGGATAATTTTCACTTTTACCAAAAGCATACGCAAGGACACGCAACCTTTGAATATTTACATAAGCATTATACAATGTATTGTTTCAAGTGACGGTCGCTGTTTGAACCTGCCAAGTTCGTTTAAGTGCAAAAAAATAGAAAAACAGCAGGGATTTCGGTCAATCGACGACACTCGAACCCCGTGCAGTACGAAGCACAAATGCTGGCGTTCACGGTGATAGCAAAATGATTTTACAACAATTTGCATAATTAAGCCCCGAGAAATGCCAAGTAGATACTGCCAAACAAAGATGTTTATTGAAGTTGATCGACCGCCCGCTATCGCCAGCCACAGTCGGTATAATATCATTACGACAAGTCACGCACAGGGATCGTGTACTGGGAGCGATTTTAAATGGATTATTTTAAACGGGCCTGGCCTGTCGTTGATGTCCGTTCACCGTTAGAGACAACAAAACACGCCAAGAACAATTGCAAAGCGCTTTCGCGGCGACTCCGATTTAAAATAGCTTGGATCATTTTTGCTGTCGAATTCTCCAGCGCTCTCCAGACAAAGAGTCGCTTGGGTGCATTCTTTTAATAACTCGCATTTCGCCCGGATAAAATTGCACCATTAAGAAAACACTAAGAGCTGATGATAATAGCCCATAGACAGCTTGATGAATTGTGTTTATACAAACTTATATTTAACCTTGACAGGCCAAAAAGGGCGGTCCGAGGGTTTTTTGTTTCGCGTGCGAAACTAAATCCAACTTCCGCAGACATAGTAACCGAATATTAACCAAAAAAATGTTTCTTCTTTCCTTACAAATCTACGAAATCTATCTTAGAATAATCTGGAAAGGGCGTAGCAATCAACATTTGAAAACATATCGATCGCGAAAACCGCGATAAAATTGCTCTTCTGATTGCGTCCTCTTGGAACGCTGTTTCGTTTGTTGACGAAGTAAATGAGGTCACAATAAATTATTATGGTGATCAGTGGTTTGCTTTCAATGGCCTTGTGCGTTAGTACATTTGTTAAGACGCAAGCTAACAACACCGCATTTCCGGGTTGAATTCGATTTCCTTAAGCAAGAAATTGGAGTTTATGAAATATGTCTCCTTTTGCCTCACTGAGCCAAAACTTGGCACCTCAGTTAATTTAACCCACGCGGAAAAAGTTAATTTGACGACAAAAAGCGGAGCGTGCTTTCTGATAAAACGGTTGTTACGTAATTTGCACATGGTGCTTCAGTTGTAACTAAGGTTAAATGAAATTTCAACAAGGGAAGCCAAAGGTTGAAACAATGATCTAATTAAAACATTACCAACTCCACGGAGAAGGAAACCCCACTTATAAATAGGTCAAAGAACTTTTCATTACCGGAGTGATTGCATTTTCCTCAGAGACAGTTGCGCAATCGCGAATCAACAACAGACTTCCTTGTACCTCGCAGAAATTAAAAGAATTTATCAAAACATCCTTGATCTTTCAAAAACAGGAACCTGGCGAAGTACACAAACAAATAGCATAAAGGAAGCTGTAATTAGGGTTTCTTTAATAAAACTGACCTTTAGAACGATGTACCTGCAACAGAGTATGTTACGTTGGTTGAAGCCATAAAAGCGTTGAAGAGCTAACCACAAAAGATCGATGTTGGCAAAATTAATTCTGCGGAACGCAGATGCTAAACTTTGGCGAAATTTGTGTTTTTTGCCGTGTTCGAAATGCAATGTAGACTTAACAAGACTTTCGCTGGCTAACAGTGGATCTGCAAAAAATGTTGCCACGCCCAGACATCTCCCCCACTCCGCCTCTCGAGACATACGAAGCCCACGCACATTATTGCCTTGCAGGAAATCAGATAACACAAATCAGGGTCATAAGCTTGTTCCACTATTAATCGGGATGTAGCTGTAGGGTGGAGAAAAACAAACTAAACTCCATTTTCCATTACAATCTCAACGGAACATTAAATATTAAAGAAACTTACGCTCAACATTCTAAATAGAAAAAGCTGATGATAACAGATCAGGGAATTTTTTGATTCACTTACTTGGCTACAATTTTAACCAGCAATTAACTTTAAGTTTCTTCCATGTTAAGAGAATCTGAAGGTTACGGTTTCACTTATTTACGCCGGATGCTGGAAAGCAAAGTCATCAACCCTGTCGATGCTATTAGCGGGTTATAAGCGATTTACACTGCACAGCTGACAGAAAGAATACAGATTTGCTGTTGTTATTGTTGTTGTTAGTGTTGACATTGGTTCATTCGTCAGAAGATAACTTTGAAGCAACTTTTTCGCAAACATGTCTCAATTTTGAGCATAACGAATGTTCTACCGTAGTTTAACGAGAAAAACAAGTTATATTTTTTGCCGTTGTTGTAGTTACAAACAGATGTTGATTTTCAATGTGTAGAAAGTAGTATTAAAATTCGAAAATATTTAATTCTGAAAAGGAGCGATGCTGCAGCGATTTCACACCAGCAGACCACACAGACATACTCATTTCTGGAGATGGTTATCATGATATATCACCAGAAAGCCTCAAAACAGACTTTCCGAGGAAGTAATCTTGATCATACAGAGCTACAGCACTTGCTCCGGCATATCAAGGTATTTACGATGTTGGTCCTTCGCTGGTTAGAGGCCTAACCCCCGCCCCCGTCGCTTCTTTCCTGGGTCGAGAACAACCGTAAAAAAGTATAGTGGCTGTCCCAAAAGAACTAGAAAACAAAAACAAAGCACACACAAAAAAATTGCGCAACAAAACGTCTGAACATCGCTACAGCCGAAGAGCAAAAACAAATTAAAACTATTTAAAGTTGGACTCTAATCTCCACACAACAACACAGGCAGAGCACTGTTTTTAAAAACATCTTTTTTTCGTTTTGTTTTTAAGAAATGGATCCATACCCTTAACACGGAGTTTCCAGCTTTCTACAAAAACAAGTTTCAACAACATAACTCCTCCTTTATCAAATTCAACTTATTGTAATGTTATTGGAGAACTCGCTATTCGATGCAATGTTGTTAATTCGTCAATATTTTTTCAAGCTGGGAATTAAGAAAATTTCCTACAATATTGTGCCTCATAACAGTTGAAGGTCAAGGGGCCAAACAAAATATATTGCTTGAAAACAAACTGGGCCGTTCATTTCTTATAAAACAAATTCACTAAATTCACTACAAAATATTATATTCTTTAATTCTGGAAGATATCAACTCGATTAAAAAGTTTTCATCTTCAACCTTTTTAAAAATATATACTCTCTGGCGATGACATCAAACAAGATTGTCCTACTGCGAAATCAATTGCAAATCTACTGAGAGAAAACGAAAGTCGCGTAAAGCGACTTAGAGCTTTGCTCAGATAATGCGGTTTTCGCTTTCGTTCGCGTCAGCTGTAAAACCGGAATAAGCACTATGTAACGCTGTATATTTCTTTGTTTTACCTTGTCTCGGTGTTTCCGAGACATCTAGGCTATTTTTGATTCGTCACAAGTTAAATTTTCTTGTACCTGTTTTCGTCGCCATGTTGCATTCGTAGAGCTGGAGAACTGCGTATTCATAGCAGGTTACAATTTCCTTCTCTTTCTCCACTAGCATCGTCATTTTCACCCTCCACACGATGCCAATAGATTTAAGGAGTTACGTCATGATTTGCAATTCTTGAAAATTCTAGCCTAATAAGTTTGTTTTTTATATCTGTGTCAATCTTCTCCATCCTTAGCCATCCTTGTTCCTTTATTTATCTTACCAAACTAATATTTTTCACGTTTCCTTCAATCTGAAGGTGGTCAAAATACAAGATCTCAAATTACAATGACTGGGCCCCTTATGAAAGCCTTATGAAACTAACGGGACGAGAGGGGGGCATTGAACGTGAAGGGGGAATTTTTGGAAAAGTCAAAACTGAGCTTGTTGTTTCTATTTTTCGAGCAGTTGAGCAGTAGAGATACATATGTAAGTTTATTTACAACGTACAGATTGTTGCGAGTGTTTCGTGAAAACTGATATAATTTGTCCTGGCATTTACTTACATTGCTCGAGGAGGAATTCTCGTGTTAGGTACTCTGCGAGCGGCAAAAGCCAAGGAGTCAACTTCGGTCATGTCGTTAGCTGTAGGTTCGGTCACCGGGTAAGATTCGCCACTCCTGGACTTGCTTCACGAAAATCCGAATTCAAATTGCTGCAAATCGCCAGTGAGCATGCTTAACGCCCCAGAACGCTATTCAAACTGACGTTGCAAAATTGACAGTCAACCAGTACAAGCAATCCATCAACAACGGAATGTAAGATGAGTAAATTGTACGCAAGTAATTTGCAGAACTTTTAATCAATGCTCCAGGCAATAGGAGTGTGGTGCAAACGAGTCATATCAATCATTTGGTAAAATATAGACGTTCAAACTCATTTATCCAACAACCTTTCTATCGAGCATTGTTTTTTATAAGGTCTGGACATCGTCATTTGTGTTTTTTTTTAAAAAACGCAGCGTTTTCGTCTTCTTGACGAAACACCAATATGTTGACGAAGTACCAAATTGTGGCAATCATTCCTTTATTGGTAAACGTAATTGGGTTTTCACGTGTGATAATTGCAAAATCTTTTTTTCAACACAAGCTGCTTGAAAAATCGGTCCATCTTAAAAAGGAAATTTTATTGCAGAGGGTTAAATGGAAACATATGGTCTCATAGAAGTCAATAATGATAAAAACCGCTTACGTCACTTACAGTCTGGTGACCTTGGGCTAAAATATTTTTGTTGTTTCAGTGCTATGTTTTGCTTGGAAGAAACTGGGATTTAGAGCTATTAAAATTCTTTCACATTGACTTGGTCTAATACACGAAAGCAATTTGATCTCGGAATAAAAAACTACTTGTTTCGAAAAGGAATTGAAACAAAAATAGTTCGATTGGAAAGTGGTTTGTAAAATGATAATTTGCTGATAACTGGAAAGTGAAATTTATCTTTGAAGACTTCAATTTGCTTTAGGAGAATCTAAAAACAAAGTTGTTTTACAAAAAAGAAAATTAATTTATATTCAAAAGTGTTTTTGGACTTCTCGTTAAGCAAGTTTTATAGAAGTTGTATTCATTGCTGTACCAGTTTTCTGAGGAAACTTTTGGAATTGATACTGAGAAAACAAACTCTTTGTGTAATATAAAATGAGACAGTTAGTCTAGTTAGTTAGTACGGCATAATTCAAAAACTCTTTCAGTAACTTTGAATAGGACATGGCAAAATGTCTGGAATTTCGCAATGACCACAAAAGGTCAAATTATGCCTAGTATTTCATAAATCGTGCGTGAGTAAAATGGCCAATTGACAGCTCGAACACAAATCTTGGCTTACATCGCCAAAATTTAAAGTATCTCCTTAATTACTCACGTTTTCATCTTGTTTTTTTTTGGCCTGTCACGTTTTGGCTCGTTTGAATTAAATTTGAACCTTGGCTTAAATCTCTATTTTAGCTCTTGTAGCTCAATTCTTAAAAATTTCATCACAGTTTTTCTTACAATACCGTGTTACGTGTTTTTCGAGTAGTTTCAAGCAATTATTAAGTCGCTTTGGCGAAATTTTGACGATGCTAACTTTCGACATTTCACATAATTAACATTCTTACAATGTTTGCCAAATATAGTATTTTTAAAGTGTCTCTAAAAGAATTCGTCTCGAACTAAACCTGCTATCAAATAATCTGTCGGATCGGCTTATGTGTGATAAACAACTTTTTCCCTTCTTGTCAGAGGAATATTAAAAATTAATATATTTGAGTGCTTCAAACAGAATTCAAATTCGGGTTTAAGACAAGAGTTAAAATCATTTTTTCAACAGGTTTTTAACCACAGCTCCAAAAATTCCAGCCACCTTGTACAGTACAACCAAACAGCGTCACAAAACAGCACAGCACAATAGCTTTCATGGAACTTAAGGTTATACACTAGGGTTTCATCCATAGACACAAAAGTTTTTAACTAATAAGCAGTATCATGAAAGTACTGCTCAATAGCTTTCATTTAAATGGTGACACACAAGGGTTTCACCCACAGACTTAAAAGTTAAAAGTTAAAAGAACGACCTAACCTTATACTTATGTCGTTTCAATTCCATTAAGTTTCATCCAGGATCATAATTTTCACAGTTTTATTGAGCTTAAAACTATTAAATCGTAAAGTTTGACCGTTTGAATCCCAATTGGCAAAAATGTTGGACCACTGGAATGGCTATAGAACCGATAGTGTCACGGGGCATCCATGAAGTTAGCCGCTTCACAGAGAGACGACATCTTTCTCTTGCATTCAAGCATGAATACAAACAAGAAATGTCAACAAGTGTAAATATTTCAAGAGAGAAAGAGAATTGCTAGCGAGGTCTTGAAATTAAAATAAACACTTAAAAACAGCAGGCAGCTGTTTCCCACTGAGATAAAAAAGCCTTTTTGTTTTCCAACTATTTACCAGACCGCAAGGCATGCAAAAACAAATCTGTGATGATATCAACCGAATGATAACCGGAGCTATAGTGCGTTGACCTCTTTGTACATGAAGTGATAATTGTTTCATACAAAGAGATTATAACAGTAATAATTATTTAATCCTATACTATTTAATTAGATCATTTAATATTAATCTAAAGCAGAACTGAATCCGTCATAGTAATTGAAAAAAACTTAAGTTAAAACAGTTATCAATGGCCATCCCCACTCGAAACGATGAAAGCTAAGATGTGATAAACTTCGGTACAGTGTCTGGTCTTTGTTATTCGTCTTGGCGTCAGAACAGACGGAAATCAAATATTAACCAAAAGAAACCCGCACGTGGTGTAATCAGATTGCCGACGAAACTGGAGATCAAGAATGTGTAACGTGATACCCTTAGAGGTTCTCGTCTCCGACGCCCAGAGTACGACACTACAAAGCATTAATTTGAACTTATTTTCAAAAAATAAACCTCAACCGCAAAAAGCCTTCCACGTGTATTCGTTTTGAAGTAATACACAAACTAATCAATATGTCGTGTAAGAAATTTCAACGCGAGAGACCGAGAGCGACCCATATCGCTGCATACTTCACAAATTGTCTGAAAGTCTAATTCACTCATTGTCGGGTGTCATACCGGCTTTCTGTAGTTCTTTATACTATACACAACCCTAGGCGGAACTTTAAAGCATTTAGAGCCACACCGCTTGCATTTGCTGAGGTCATCGTGTCGAGGTCTACAGATGCACCGAAAATACGCTGTGCATTGCATTCTGAAATGCATTTGGTCGAAGTGTGGGCAAACGGGCGGGCGCGATATTATCTCACCCGAACATTACGAATCGAGCGGTCACGGAAAGGGCAAACGTTTGAACAAGACGCACTACGCCAATAAAAACATATAACAGTTCATGTAAAAGTGTATGTAATCATTTAGAAGAGGCAAAGATTAAAGAGGTTGTATCTCATTTAGGGCAAACCAATTTGAATACATTTTGAGCGGCAACGGGCAAAATGGCTTCCGGCATATCCGCAACAAAATCTTACATTGGCACAACAGGGAAGCGTGCTCTAAGACGAGGAGGCCATTTCCTCTCGCTTAAACACTTCGTTGTAGAAGTCTGTGGTTTTCTAGTTAAGCTGAGGTTGAAGTAATGTTTCTGCTAGTTATTCAGAGTGACCTAGGGGCACAGCTCGCAGTCAAGGGTGTTCTAATTTTAGCCAAGATCAAATCACGTCTTAACGACTCAGGAACAAGCTCGATCCACTCTTTAACTACACTTTAACTTTACGTAAAAAGCATCGTAAACAAGTAACACTGCGCTTTCGTACCTGTAAGGGCTGTCTTAAGTTTGCGTCTACAGTAGTGAAGAGATTCACAGGCGTCTCAGCGAGTTTGATGCGTTCAGAGCGAAGCGACGCCAGCACGAGGCAAGGTACTTTGACTCCTTGATGTAACATGATCGCCCCGAGCTTTGTCTCGTGACTGCAGATTGAAGTTAATCTAACGGAAATGGTAATGACAAAAACAAAGAAATCAATACACGACATCAATGGCCGGGCAAACACTACTGAAATTTATACCAAGCATTTGAGAGGATAAACAGTTTCAGTGACCAAAACAAATAGCAAAGACGTAATTTATTTAAATACGCAGGGGAGTTTAAGACATCAAAAGATGATCGGGCCATGTCTGACAGACGGTATCGTTGATCATGATGTGTCATTTGAGGCTAGATTGCGCGCGTCACAGAGGTCCCAGAGGAGCAATGATCTGTCATCATTTGTGCTGAAGACAAAGCTTAATGAGCAGTAAAAACAAAAGCCACGCCACTTCACACTTGAAATTAGTTAAGGTAAAAAACTAGAACGAAGTAAACTTACACTGATTCAGGGAGCGTGTGAACAACCTTTGTGATAGTGCGTTCTCCTCGTGGGAAAAACTTTGTCAATTTTACATATTCTGTTATAACCTTGTGGTAGAAAAAAACGTCTGGTTACAAAAACAAACCGATGGAAGCTGCAAGTCCTATGATCATCACAAGACCATTTTTCCTCCAATTACCGCAAACAGATAGTGATTCCATCACACACTTTTTTCATGTAAGCATATGTTTTGTGAGAATTTCAAGGCTGAAATATGTGTAATTTTATTGGAAGAACAAGTTAAGAATAAACCCAAGGCCGAGATTTTCGAAAGAATAAAATTTTGAGTTTAGCATTGCAAGTACAATGCAATAATATGTTGGTTTTTTTTAACTAAAGCATTAAAATTATTCCTTTCTATAATTGGGAAACAAGTAAAAAAAACAGCACACCAGCCGTTTGCTCGATGCTAATAACATTTCTGAAAGAAATTATGTGTGCCACTGGCAGGCTGGCTCCAAACTCAATCCAGACACCAAATACATTCGAAAATAGAATGTCATACGCTATAATCTAAGATTTTATTACGAATGTTACATAATTATAAAGTTACATGATCCGGCATAACTTTCGCATTTTCAATTGCATAAATATAACCATATTCTAATCTTGTTATAACTGTGTTAGTACGTGATCGTGTCGCGAAAAGTTATCTTCAATTCTTGATTTTTTTTTTCTTTTTTTTAGTTTATCTGTTCTTTTTCAGTTTAAGGGCTGTTTAATTTCAAGCATCCTGAGCTGAAAAAGATCAGCTATTTTTAATCAGATCCAAATAAAGGTTTCCGAGATTGGAGGAAAATCTTGAATATGTCATACGTCGAATCGTGCGACCACACAGTAAGGGGAATTATCTTGACAATAGAACCAAGAAGCACAGTACCAAAAGGGTTTGAAGAGCATTTGCGTACGCGCGCGCACCCACGCCTCGCCTCGCGAGTCCGTAGCGCGAGTGAATCAGAGGAGATTCCGCGCGCTTTGCGCTTAGAACTTCCTGTTTTGAATAGAAATAACCACTGGCAGGAGAAATAACATTTTGCAATTCAATATCGTGGATAAGGCATTGACTTTGTTTCCTCTTTTTACCTATATAATGTGAACCTCATATGATCAGACCAATATTTTCAACCAAGTACTGAGTTTTAAATTTTTGTAACAAAAACAACCAACAAGTGGAAAAGGGCAAGCCTCGTGCTATAAAGACTGTGACGGTTTCGCAATCAATTCTGAACTGAAAGGAAGTTGCTCTGTACGTGCTAACTGAAGGAGACAACTGGGAAGTTCTTTGTTGACAATTTTCCTATTTCGTATGGACGAGTTTTAACTTGTGTTTCAGGTACAATGCAACAAGGTGTTGCGTTTATGAACTTTTGAAAAGTCAGTGCGCGCAAACGGTTTTCACGCTTAGACAAGTTTTCGAAAATTTGCTTTAGTCCGGGATGCCAGAGGAGCCTTTCAACAAACACACGTCTGAAGAAAATTCGAGTTGTTTTTCTGTGCATACGTCGGAGTTCAAGAGCGAGCCGAATCACATTGAAGTCAACTGAATTTAAGCGTGCGTTCACTGTTGCTTGTATGCAACATTTCAGACTTGTAGCCCAATATCGAAGTATAGCCGTGCACAGAGAGTTCATCAAAGGGGACCTATGCCAGGACATGCCTCTTGGATAAAAATAGTTTACTTTTTTTCTTTTTTTGAAAAAACGTGAGACACATATTGAAACAAAAGCATTTTAATCCCCTTTTCCCGTTTCGTCAACAGTCCATTGTAATTGTTTTTTTGTTGGTACGTGATGCAAGTTATCTCAACTTAACATGACGCTGCAGGTTCGTGTTTTCAAGAGCATGTTGAGTATAACGCTTTCTTGTTGTCACGGTTTCCCATCTTGAAAACTTAACGCCGTGTTAATGTTCTGCACCCTTGTTTCTTTATGGCTTATTATTGTATCTTTGGAGTTTTTCTATCTTAGTAAATGACTGAATGCCGTGACCAAACTGCGATACCAGTCAAGCCTAGAGACCTTTTTCCTCGAATTACTTCTCTAAGTACTTCCCTCACATCATTTTTACATTCTATGTAGAGCAATCTATGGTAGCCCTCGCTATGTTAAGTACACTGATGATACTGGAGATCGCAAACAAAAATGCTGCTGGCATACGAACGATCTTTTAAAGATCTGATCATACTCTATCATATTGTTGTCCCATATGGTTTTTTTAACGTAATGATCAGCCTTGCTTTTTTAAGGGCTGTGAAAAGACCGCTGACAATAGGGCCTTGGTCAGACAGCATAGTGTGAGTCCAATTCGATCTGTAATCATACGAGTGATTAAAAAACTCAGACGATCGCGAAGCGGGAGTCCTATTTGTTAATCACGAGTTGACAGACAGAATTCGACGACACGATGCCCTGTTACAAATCAATCATAACCATTACAATTTCCCACCATTACAGTGAAAGTTTCATTTGAAAAATAACTTTAAATAGTCATTTTTAAATATGATAAAAAAGTCATCAGAGATAAACAGGGTTCGCTTTTGAAATTCCAGGACTTTCGATGACCTTTCGGAGTTTTCCATGACCTAATTAAACAATTGTTTAAAACAATAATTTAGTCAATGTATTTTCCAGCAATTTAATCCAATTTAATGCACAAAATACGTGCTTGTGTATATTTCTACCAAATTAAATTAAAGGCTTTTGCTGACTCGTCTGTTATTCTTTTCAATTTTCCGGCTTCATTGCTTTTCAATGACTTTCCATTCCATGACCTTCACTTAAATTCCATGATTTCACTTAAATTCCATGACTTTCCAGACCTGGAAATCAAAACAATAAATTCCATGACTTTCCAGGTTCTTTGTATGTCCCGAGGTACTGGGACATTTGATCACCGCTAATATGATTATAAGCCGTGAGGCATTTGGGCACAGCTTTTGGCCACCGGAGTGGGAACTTAACCGGCCAAAAATTTAACATTTTAGATTCCCTGGGTTCGTCTGGTTTGCGAATTGATCAATACAATCCATGTCTATGCGATTTTTTTTTTCATTTGCAGTTGCGCGAACTAATTTTGGCGATTGTGAAAGACTTTCTTTTCTTGAGTATATTATTTCGACAATTTTTAGAAGTCGCGTACCGTTGAATTAAATTTTCGTTTTTTGTAACACTACATGCAATAGAAGAGGAGAGTGAAAAACGACGCACATAGTTGTAAAACACATTAACCAGTATCACTCTATTAAAACAACCATCTTTTTCCAGATGGTACCTTCAGACGATCCTTTTCTATTAACGTTCTACACCTATCGTGTCTCAAGAATAATTTCATCGTTTCATTTCTTAACGTTTTGTTTCTAATCAGTCTACGCGAAATGTTTGTATGTATACTTTCGCCAATGGAGTACATTTTTACAGAAAGAATATTTTGTGGTAGCCAGGAGAAATGTTTTGACGAAATGGAACATTAATGCTCGTGCCGGGCAATCGTTAGCATAAGACGCACGTTAAAAGGATTTATGACGAATGTATAAAGTATGATGATCAATGATTTCCAGTGATGTAGCCCTGGAGAAGCTTCCCATAGAAAACAGAGAGGCGTGCCGTCTCCGGCGTACCTATTACAGGTTGAAAAAGCGGTTTGGGTCAACCTCGTTCCGAGGGACTTTTCCCTGGCTTGGGGGCGGGGCGGGAAAAGTCCCTGGGAACGAGGTTGCGGTTTGGGTACCTATTAATGTTTTCAGCCTCAAATGGTCCACAGCGGGAGCTTCAGCGGTACGTTTTAGGATACTGAGCAAAACAAAGAAAAAATAGGACAGGACGTAAAGCGTTGTTTTAGAATTGGCGTCTCTTAAGGGTGAAAACAATTTCAAGCCACACCCACAAAACAGGATCTTGGGGTCTTAGATTTACCGACGAGTACGCCCGCCTTTCTTTTATATGAGAGTCCCCCCCCCGGGGGGGGGGATATGGCATGATAACTGTTCACTAAATCATTGAAGTTGTGATAAGTGAATAAAGATGGTGAATTTTAAGCTAGGAGAATAAAGCTAGGAGAATAAAGATGTATTATCAACATGACACGAGCGTGGGACAAAGAAAAATCTGATTCCCCGACAGGAGTCGAACCCATGATCTCCCGAACACATGGCAGGCGCTCTGTCCACCGAGATGCAAAACCTCATGGAGAGCAAGGTCTGAGTTCATATGTGACAGGCGCCCTACATTCTGCTAGGATCAGCACTGTATAAATCAATTTTGTAGCTAATAAACATGAATTAAACAATATCGCAGCGCATGCTCCAGTGGTACTAGCACTGTCTTCACCTGTTGTTTCCAGCCATTAAGAATCTGTAAGCTACAATTTCGTTGTTTAAACCCTCGTTACATAACCTGCTGAAACTAAAACTTAAAACAGGTTCTTATTTGTTGTAGTTAATTCATATAAAATATATTAGATAAATATGTTAGGGGATCTAGACAAGAGTTTCTATTGTATTGACTTTCAACGTGGCCTCATAACGCGCTTCTCCGACTTGAGGCGCTGGCATTTTTGGTGGATGTTTCCGTACTTGATGGATGGGTGGGGGAAGCATGTTTTTGTAGGGAAACGTCTTGTTCAAAGGGATTCTTAAACTTGGATGCCAGGACCACTAGCCCTCATAACGCGCTTCTCCGACTTGACCCGACTTGACTAGGCGCTGGCATTTTTGGTGGATGTTTCCGTACTTGATGGATGGGTGGGGGAAGCATGTTTTTGTAGGGAAACGTCT
>OMLO01001122.1_pt1 | contig 19920 bp, 14 predicted proteins | sample 1674811 | NCBI WGS metagenome assembly OMLO01 (sample SAMN06265003, study PRJEB25207) | coral metagenome | isolation source: Coral host | place: Mexico:La Bocana,Puerto Morelos, Mexico | collected 2008-11-13 | reverse complement strand
TCTAAAATTGTTACTGCGCTTCTTTTGAATTGAATATTTTAATTTTGAGTTCACCAATTTTGGGGGGGGCCCGGGCCTCCCCGGCCCCTCCCCATGCTACGGCACTGATACCCATCCGTTTTGTGGCACAGATATAACAAAAATGATGTTTTCGATGAATTCTTTACCACACGTCTTTCCATGCAATATAACGACGAAGATCGGTAGGTTCCTTATGTATGGGAACACAAATTGTACCGGAGCACACGTGATTTGCTTGCAGTTAGCTTTTATTTGTTGCAACTTGAAAACAGCCAAATGCAATATAATGCTGTCAACGCGCGATGGAAGCTAAGTTTTCTCGGCCTTGAATAGAGGTTGTCTTTCATTTCGTTCAAAAGAGAGATACGAAATACTATCTGTGCGACTCGAAAACTGAAGCAAAGTTTGTTTTACGCACCAGGGTCACATGATAGACTTGAATGTGTCAAAACCGTGTTCAGTAATCTCGTTAGTCCATTGTCGTTACAAGGATTCTCCTTGCTTGTCTTCAAACAAAACTTTATTATACCACTGCTTTACTTCAAATGTCAAATACAATCTTCAAGCTCTGTTTAGAAATGCTCAATGCTCCTTACTATGCGGACCAGCGGGGGTGGGGGAGGGTAATTTTTTCCCCGTAAGAAAATAGAAGATTCAAGAACGATTAGAAGTTGTCAACTTCTGAAGAATGTGCTTCAGATTTACCAACTACTTCTCCTAAACCCCTCTGGGGATCCTGTGAAAAGGCCACAAGGTATGAAATCGTTTAAGAGTAAACAAAGTTGAGCTCATACACTCTTTTTCTTCTCCCTCCGTTCGAGTCGGAGATGAGATTTGACGTAGAACCATGTAGCAACTTTCATAGATTTAGTTAAGGAAAGTAATTACCAATCCTCGTGGTATATAACCTTTTCGTCGATATGAATTGAACTTCCGTGTCAAATCTCGAGCGGAAAAGAGTTCAGCCTGCAGAGTTAGGTCTGTTTTATCTCCGGTTCACTTCATCTATATATCGCATCACTTTAAAATCAAATCTCCTCTATCACGTTAAGTCTCCGACGCTGTGGCAGTTTCGAGGAGTTACATCTGTAAATATTTCTCGTTCAAATGATCGTTGTCGGTGCAATCTCTTCATCGGAATCATTTCGCTCTCCTCGTTGCAATCATCCACACAAGACTCGGATCGCGACCTTTGACCAATTACGTCGTCACTGCTGGAAGAATAATGGCGACAAACTGGAAAATAATGAGAAGAAGGCGGAGACTCGGTAAAAATTCCTTTGCCCACTCCAGCTGAAGCTTTCCCGTTTCCATGCCAACTCTTGTGTTTGCGTGTACCTGCTCCATGCACATCAGGCGGAGGTCTTATGTTTGTGGTTTTGTTTCCATTGACGTCTGAAGATCCTGCAGGCTCTTCTATCAATGGCACATCAGTTGTTTTATTCCTCATGACGAGAAGGCTCTCGGTGCTACTTTGAGCGGAACTACCGTTGCTTTCAGTCATAGCGAGACTGGTGGAAGAGTTGTCAACTTCTACGACCATAGATATCGTTCGAGGTTTCACGTATGGAACTCGCCGGTGTTTCTTGCTATGTTGCGAGTAAGCGTTGACTTCGATAACATCAAGCCTGCTTGCTTGTGAAGGAAGCGATGCTGCTAGTTTACTTATGGTATCATCTCTTGGGGGTTTCGATTTTTTCGCGTATTCGTGCAACTATAAAAAGTCGACAAAAAAGACATCGTTAGGTTACAGCTATTTTGAGATAGAAAATAATGTCATCTCAAAGTACTTGAGAGGTGCGGTGGCCTAAAAGTTAATGCGTTTCACTCCGGATCGAGCAGTCTGGGTTCGAGCCCTGGCCGGGGACATTGGGTTGAGCTCTTGAGACACTTGACTCTCACAGCGCCTCTTCCCACCCAGATGTACAAATGTGTACCGGCGAATTTAATGCTGGGGGTAACCCTGCAACGGACTAGCATCCCATCCAGGGGAGAGTACAAATATTCCTAGTCGATATAGAAACCGGGATAAGATCCGGCACTGATGAGCCACTTGGCTCGTATGCAGTCTTCACCTAAAGACTTGCATAAATGCTAGCCCATGAACAGGTTCCATGCAGCTGTAATCTGATCGCGGGCGGCAGAAGGGTCGAGAAGAAGGGCTGAGAGTGAAGTGGCCGAGGACGGGAAATTCTTCCCGCTTTCTCTTCGCCTCATCCTTGACTAGAGAGCCTATTCACAGACTAGCTGCATGCACGCTTGGAACGGATCATAATGTAATGTAGACACGTACATGACGTTATTATGAACGTGGAGATGTCTCTAGGCAGCCGCGCGTGAACGCTTGAGTTAATTACCTTTCTCTCGATAATGGGCACAGGTAAGGAGAGAAGAAGCACACCAATTAAAGAACAGACTGCACCAAGAAGTTTTCCTTTCACCGTCACGGGAACAATATCACCGTAACTGGAACAAAACGAGAAATATTTAGCAGAATATAATTCTAAAAATCCTCCAAGGTTGTTGATTGATTAGTAATCCTCACCGTTTCCCTACAAGCAGGGTTTTCGATAGCTTTGTTAAGTAGCGGACATGGTTGTGAAAGCACCGGGCGTGAAATTTGTCTTTGCGCCGCAAGGCGCGACACCTAGGGGGGTCTGGGGGCATGCCCCCCCCCCCCTCAGGAAATTTTTAAAATAAAACACTCAGAAACACCGTTTCCAGCGTTTCTCAGGCAGGGCTGGAGTTCACCCAAGTTCTCTTTAAAAAGTAAGTTAAAATAAAAATAAACTCCCAAATATTGGTATCAAAGTACCGGACGTGGAATGAGAAACGACCGGACGATACGTCCGGCCTCCGGCCTCAAACGAAAACCCTGTACAAGCAGTAAAAAATTCAATATCTTTACCATTCTGATCCAAAATTGTTAAACAAACGTATCCAAGAAATCAATCCCGGAAAAGCCTACCAACATTTCAAGTCTATGCAGTACATTTTTATCTCAATTTAAATAGATCCCTTGGCATGTGGATACTTACCCAAGTGTTGTCATGGTTACCAAAGTGTACCAGCACGCTTCCGGAATGCTGATAAACTTAGTGTCGTCCACTTTGCTTTCAAAAAAGTACATAATGGACGAGAAGGTGACCATCAAAGCCAAAAATGAGAAGAGAATCCCCCCAAGCTCCGTCGCTGCGCTCTTCACTGACATCAACAAATTTTGAAACTGCTGAGAGTGTCTGGCCAACTTTGTGACCCGAAAAACTCTGAACATTCGAAAGACTGTGACGACGAAGTCCAATATCGTATTGTTAGACTTGACTGCACGCTCTATTACTGCAATATAGTAGGGAACAATTCCAAGTAGATCGATCACATTCGACATTTCCCGCACAAAGTCTAATCTTTGTGGCGCTGAGTACAATCGCGCCATATACTCGATGGTGAAAATACCGACACAAAAAGAATCTATTCCGAAGAAGATTTTTTGATGTGCTTCGCCATGATTTGGCCCCGACTCTGTCGGAACTGTTTCCGCTACAATAGCAGAGATGTTTAGGAGAACTACAGCTCCAAACAGATAGCCAAACACGGCCGACTCTTTGGAACTCTTACTGTTGGTCAGAAATTCCCACAATCTTTCTCGAGCAGTCCACGGGTGGGTGCGTTTATTTTCGATAGTCGCCATCTGTTTTTTCTTCTTTGTTTGTTCTTCATCTCCCAGAATAATGTGCTCACAACAACAGTCGGAGACAAGATATTGAGGAATGCCAAAAAAGTCCAACTCATCCAAGATGGCTTCCATACAGCCTGCTGTTGGGGCGGGCAAGTGAAACTTGCCATCGCGATAAAACTCGGCAATGTTCTTAAATATAACAGGGTCACGATCAAAGAAATACTCCATTCTCTCCTCATCGTAAAAGACCTTTTTCCGATCGCTGCCGAGAAGAGTGTCAGGGAATTTCTCCAAACTTTTCTTGGGAATTTGATATTTTGTTCCACCGACATTCACTGTTATCCTGTCAATAGTGGGTGCGACTAACGTTTGTAGCGAAGTGGTGCTTAATGAAGCAAGCATCTGCGCAGAATTGAGTAAGATCCTTCTAACTAATGGTCCATGCCCAAGACGGGTTCTTCGACGGCGTCGCCGATTTTTCCCTTTGATCTTCATCATCTTACCAAGGTGAATCAATTTTCTAACTAAAGATCTTTGTAGCTCCTCTTTTTCCTGTCTGTCCATTAATTAAATCTTTATGATGCGCAACAAGGAACACACTACGATTTGTTTTTATATAGAACTTACACCGGTATGAAAAAATGATAATACTTTTATCGTTGATTTTCTTGGGTCGCTCTTTATCGGTGATCTTGGCTTTTAGTGTATGCCACGTGTTTTAAAAATGTATTAAGCCTTCAAAACATTCCGTAATACTCCTGATAGGCTGTTGAATAAGCTCATAAGCATCTGGTGAGGGTTATTTTTTTCGCCAAAAGCGCACCGAAATGCAAATAAAAAGATACGGTGCTAAATGATTCATATTTTTGTCTTGTCGCATGGTTATCGGTTTTTTATTAGTCATGATCTTTACCGCAAATGGCCAACACGATCTGCAAAGGGGAAAGTTATCCGGTTCCTCGCCAGGCCATCTCATCTAGTCATGAACGCCTATGGATTATTTAGTCAGAAGCTTTTCCCTAAACCATACTCGTTAATCAATCTTGTTTCAATAATAAGGTATACTGGTTCGTCCTTGCGGGCCCATCCCACAATTTAGGTAAATTATATCTATTAGCTTGAAATGATGTTGCGAGCAATTTCAGATTGACTTGGAGATTAGGCGGTGCTAATAATTTAGCAAAAATGTTATTTACGTCAATTTTGCAAATTATTGAAACTCTGAATGAAAATCTCGTATATTTAAGTTAACCTGCTCCCTTGTAAGAAAAACATCTCCAATATTAACTGGCTATGCATTATTAATATTTATAAGTCCAGCTGGTACGTAATAGAACAATATTTATATCTGATAAGGAGATCTTCTTCAAATTCTTCAAAATAAAGGCCCTTTTAAAAGCAGTTAAAATTAATAATCACGATATTCACTTTTTCTGTTTTTTTCTTTTTTATTTCCGTGTTTACAAAAGGAGTGTTGTGAATATTTAATTATTTAGTACTATCTGTTGACCGCACTGTGATATATTTTCTCTTCCAATACGATAAGAAAAGAGTAATGCCACAAACCATAATTTTAGTTGTTCGTTGCTTCTTTTGTTTTGGTCATTATTGCAGCTGTCCAAGATTTGAATTAAATACGTTCAAAAACTGAACGACATATTCGCAACGATGCGAAAAAGACATCCAATGAAAGCCCAGAGCCCTACTATAATGCGCTGGTAACGTTATCACAGGCAGATGCGTTATCTTTCAAATTTTCAAACTGATGATCGGCATTATCTGGAATCTGTTCTGTCACATATCGGTCTTACACGTATTAAATTTTTAAGAATGATTCAGTGATGCAAATGAACTAAAATATTTATATTTCTCTTAGTCAATGTGAAAAGAACTTCGAGTTAATTAGGTACTCACTTTCTCAAAGTGGATTTAGCAAAAGTTGCCATATGTGCGTTGTAAACGAATTAGTCCTTTCACAGTTAACTTTCAACAGTTACATTACATTATAATCGAGCATGTATGTGAGGCAATCAGCTTCGGACTTTTTTGTAGTTTTACCCGAAATTGCCTTTCATCCACGTTGGATTACATTGTAATCCTAATGAGAAAAACTAACCGTAAAAAAGGCTATTTAAAATTAAGCCATATTTCGTTGGGAGAAGTTTCTCTGTTTCTGTCCTGAAAATTTATCAATTCATTCTTGAAAGGTTGTCTCAAATCATCGACCCAAAGATGGTGCGGTATTAGAGAATATTGGAGTAACTCAGTCACGATTGTTCTCGTTCTTCTGGATATTCAAATTTGGTGTTGTCCTAACAAAGAGAGCAACAGCAAAACGTTCCATAAAAGGACACGGGTTAATTTTATATTGACTCGAGAAATTGAATTGACAAATCTGAGAATCTTGAATTGAAATCTCGGACAGATTCACGTGAATCACCCTAATTCAAGTGCGCAGCTTAATTGTTGGATGAAGTCACAATTACAATAATCAAAAAATATCTAACGCGGTAAAATCATTGCTAAAACATCATGATCTTCCAAACTATTGATGTGTTTTCTTTACTTTTCTCTGTTCCTAAGCGTTGCAACGTGTTCATGGAACGTCACGTTGTGCCTTTGCAGAAATAATGTATAATAGCTATAGTAAAGACCAAAGCAGATTGTGGTGTACTTTCGGCACATTTCCATTCTGATTTATTCACTGACCAACCACTGTTGTCACTATGCAATGAATTCGTAACTAACAGCGCTGCACGTTTCCAAGTCTTTTTTCTATCCATATATCTATGTTAAAGTTGTATCTATTATTTCTCAATATTTGACAAAAAATTATTCTAAAAAGCATACAGTCGAAATAAAAAAAGATAGTATTTATTCACTGCGGTGGACTAGCAGTATGCAGTCGAACATCGTAGCTCGTAGTAGTTTCTTAGTTTTCTTTCTTTTCTTTGACGGCCTTGATAAAAGGCCTTCTTTATATCACTTTTCGTTTTTGAAACGATGAGCCAGACACGCAGTTTTTCTGCTAAAAATGTTTATTTCGTGGTTTCCATATAGCAATGTTTAACATCAGAGTTTTATTGTAAAAATAATAACACCCTTGCGGGTACTATCAAATTTCTTCCATTCCAGAAATTCCTACTTTGTCAGTTCCCAACGAATCGGAATCAGTGTTCATGTTCACGCATTTATTTGAACCAAAAAAAGGAATTATTGCCGGGCAATAAGTCGGAGATTGATCGGATGGTCTGGGCTTGTTGTAGATCTGCTTTGTCATATGTTTTTCAACATGACTACTGCTTTTTTGTTCTCTAGTTACGCCAGAACTATAAATATTTCAAGGCTGTAGGAGCACTTTGTACCTTTTGTCGCTTAAATAGCGGCACACGCACAGTAAAGGAGACAAGTTTAGGTTTATCAGCGCAGTATTTTAACACAAACCGCACTTCAGATTGGTCCAGTTCCCAGTTGTATATGAAAAACTCATCTAAAAGTCCGGAAAAATGTTTACCATCTGGTAAGTGCCCACCGATTAAAACACGACCCCAGGCATCGGATAACTTCGGCTTGTAAGGATTGTTAAAACTTGCTCTGAGAAGACCGTTTACGTAAATCTTGGCGTCACCAGTTTCAGAGCTGTACGTAGCAGTCACGTGACTCCAAAGACCTTCGGGTATCGCAACGTCGTCAGTTTTGACGTCGAATGCCACACCACTGTCAGCGGTCTTGTGGCGCCAGTGCAATATTCCGTTCACTACTTCCAAGTTGTAAATGTCGTGCCATTCGTCGTTTTTATTGCTCACTGCTTGGAATATGGAGTGACGTCCTTTAGTTTGGTTTAAACTTATCCAGGATGCTATGGAAATGGCCGAACTTGGCTTGTGGTGAAATTTGCGCCCGTCAAGAAACACACTTGGCATTTTGTCATTCGAGGCGTCCAAGCATGCGCCACATTTGTCACAACCGCTGTTTAGAATGTGCGCTCCTGAAAAAAAAGAGTGGCAATCGCTGTTTAAGTAACATTTATTATTCATATTAAAAGAGCAACCAAATTTACTAACAAACACAAAAGGAGTACATAGCCAGTAAAGTTAAGTAATGGGGTATAACTTTCCACCGTTCAAATTGAAATGGCTAATCTTCAGGCGAATCGAAACTTACTTCTGCCTCAGCTTGAGGAAATCCTAACCAATATGATTTATATCTATTTTGGTGGGAATAACTAGCAACATGATATTCGATGAAATTCAGCCGGGCTCTGTGTATTGACTTCGTGTCTAGCAATTGATACCTCTGTAATCCAGCGTTATTTCTTTTGGGAAAGTATTAAATTGGAACCTACTGCAGATTTGTCTGTATTTCTTACCTCCATCGAGAGTAGCATTGTTATCAAGACCTGATTGATCCATGACTTGATGAGTGGTTGTGTTAACTTTTTGGAATCCAAAGTGAAGAACCATTCTATTAAACTCGCACTTCCTGTATAGAACTTTCACTTCGGCTGGAGAAATGACGCGATCAAACATATAAACGTCATCTAAAAACGAGATGAACTTATCTCCAAATTTCTCTCCAATACCTGTAGCTGTAAAATCATCAGGCAATCCTTTGTTTTTCTTTCCAACCGTTTCAGAAATCAGTTTACCGTTTACGTAAACCCGCGCAATTCCATCCTTTGAATCAAATGTTCCCGCCAAATGAATCCATTGGTTTTTTGGTACTTTAACAAGCTTCCTGGTACTGTCTTTAGCGGGTGATCCCGCTCCGTCGTCGACGTCAAACCACCGAACGAGTCCAGGCTTTCGGGATTTGACCCACATTGCAATAGAAGCTGCTTTCGTGGGTTTCCTGGTAAATTGATCAGCTTTATACATGACTTCACCGTGTTTTAGGTCAACAACACGGCCGCACGAGCCTGCAATATAAATATAGTTGTGCGACTACAATTTCAGTTTCTGACATGGGATTCATCAGTGGTTGTTAAATTGACGTTGTAGCCTTGAAATGATGAGTCAACATACTTGATTCCGATGCGAATGATCTTTTATCGGTATTGCTAAAAGTAAAACAAAAACTACCTCTTGTTCTAAATCTGCGCGCGCGAAAGCCACGCGCGTAGTTACGCGCAGTGCAGACTGTTCAATCAGTTATATTTGTTACACTAAAAAAGTCGTTATGCCTTTTTTTGTGTGGCCGGTAGGTGATTCAATAACCAGACCAATGTGAAACAGGAGCTGCTAGCAGACTATCGCAACATGGGACTCTCACATATATGCACAGGAGTATAGACCTTCAAGGTACGACATAAGGTAACAACAGTTCACAGGTTTAAATAATGCACCCTAGACGAAGGTTATGCCTTCTCAGCTGCGTTGTTTTTCGACTGGCTCGAGTCAACTCATGGTCATGGTCTGGTATATGTCTTACCCATTGTCCGGTTTGATATTTCTGCTCCATTTCTAAGACCTGCGTCGTTTTTGTTTCCAGAATCATCTTGTATACTGTTGTCGCCTTGTTTTGCCGGTATCTTATCAAAGCTTAAGTGCATAACAGCACTACCAGCTGGAAAGAAAAACACCCAAAAATATTTTTTGACTATTACATGGAATAAAAAGCACAAATACAAAGAACTAGAAATAATATAATCTGCGCCTGTTGAGCTTAATTATAGCTACTTTTTTATTATTTTACCACACAAACAAGAAATCGAATTATGAAAAATAAATAATACAAATCAATACACAAGATCAAAATGAATATACAAGACTACAATATAATATAAAATTATTAAAGATAGAAAACAAAATGGCGAGGGAACCTAATAAAAAACCACGGGGCTTGTAAGCTCAGGTTACCTCACAAGAAAAACTAGATGATTAATTCTGGTAAATAATGACAAGACTTAATCGAAGACAGAGTTAAAAGATGCCAGTGATGAAGAGCCCGAAATTTCAGGTGAAAGAGAATTAAAAACATTTAGGACCTTGAAAGAATACGGAGAATTGTCGGATATTTGTTCTACATAATGGCAGACGAGAATAGTTTGCATGCCTTGTGTTGTAACGATGGATTTGGTCGTTGAAAGTAAGCTGCTAACAGTTCAAGAAGAAATAAAACTTACACAGTTTGCTGATAATTTTTTCTCTCATTGTCGTTGAACTGGGACCTGAAGCTGTAAGTTATAGAATGTTTTGTTAGTTGACTCAGACACGATATGCTGAAACCTCCACAGAGAATTCATGCCAGAATGAGACACTTAACTGATAAAAATTGATAATCAGCTGTTTCAGTGCTTTTTTCAGAAAAAGTGTTTCTTCGAATTTTAGTTTATTACTTAACACTGTCATTTCCAGTTTTTCGGCAGTATATTTGATCATGGATCGCATGGTACGTATTCTGTATTGCCCCCGTGTATTATACGCATTAGTGTATCTCTTGGAAATAAAGAACTCGTGCTAGTTTACAAGGTTTGATTGATCTAGCTTGTCTATCTGGCAACGAGGTATCAACCAAGACATAGTTTCTCCAACAAGAACGGTGGTGCTTTTTCCACTGATTAATAGGATCTCCATTAACATCGATGTATGTTCATATATATTATAAATAGCTGGGGTAAGTGATATGAAACTTACCTGGCTTGGACGACGAGATTGACGCAGTTGAAGGGAACACACCTGGTGATTCTTCGCTTGTAGGCTCTGAGGAATAAAACGACTGTATGAGAAATACCTCTGGAGGCACGCCTGCTACAGACGTTCGCAATGTTGAAGAGCAGAGCAGAAAATGATGAGTGAAAAAATGAATAGCCTCTGCGCCCTTAACTCCCGCTCGTTGGTCTTGATGTTCTCCAATTAATCTACCCTACGAGACACTCCCACCGTGCAGAAATAGAAAGTAATCTTTGTCACGCAGGGTTCAATTAACCCAATGCTAAGACCACGATACTTGGGGGTACTTACGTACCACCGATCGGAGAACATATCCACATGTATCTACTTAATATAATATGCTATCTAGTGGCCCCATTAATATTTTATAACGGGCCTCACTCCAAATAAGAATTATTAATTAATTAATTACTGCGTCAAGGGATGGTTGTCACCGGGTAGAAGTCTTCATATGAACGCGTAAGGAATGTCGAAGCAGTAATTTATCTATAGGTATTTTACAGAGATAAAAGCCGAGCACATCCATTTTACGATTCGCGTTTGCATGACGGTAATCCTGAAACAAACCTTCTAGACCATCTTTCAGTTCCTCGTCCTTTTCGCTCTTGTCATCAGAAGAAGGTGTTTCAGCATGGGTATCCTCTTCGCTATCGACTGAAGTATCTGTCTCTGGTTGCCCTGTGTCAGGCTCGTTGTCTGATACATCTGCTACGGGTTGACTCATTTTGGTGCTTTCATTCAATTCGTCTCTCTCTTTGTCTTCGTTAGAGGAGCTTTTCTCTAACTGGTTAGTTTGAACGTTTTCTTCGTCGGAACTTGGTCGTATGTGCTTTGAAGAGTGATATTGCTTGCGGTGGGGAGCTTCGTACGCATCTTCTTTTATGGCATTTTCTGTTGTCTCACCTGCACATAACATCATAATGATTGAAACGATCAATATCTCAGTTCTCAATCTTCATTTCCCACTCTTATGTTACACTGTTAAGCTAAGAGACTCAAAAATACAATACAAAAGGAAAAGGTTGTGTAGCATATGAAAAAAATGTAGCGTGAAAATTGATAAGTAGTTCTTGTCGTGCGATCGTTTCAACTGATGAGAGTAATTCTGAGCTCTAGAGACTGTTGTTATGACTTGTCACAAAACAGCCCTGTCTCTCTTGAGATTGCTTTCACCAGGATCATCACACTAAAAGAAAGAACTTTAGAAAGAAAAACAACGAAAGTCTTTATGCATGTACTTTTGCACCTGCGGGGTGAAATGCGAGGTCGTTCAACTCTTCATCGATTCCGTCGTTATGACCAATGATTCCTTTTCCATTCAGTCGTTCAATAGTATCTTCATTAACCCAGTGATTTCTGTGGTGGTGTCTAGGACGGTAATGTCTTCTTCCTCCAGTACCATATCTCAGATTAGAAGAGGATTGGGACTCATCAATACCCTCTTGTTCACCAACGGATTTGCCGTCGTCTATATCGTCTGAAAAAAACAAGACAGGATTCTTTTTACTACTCGATTTTTTTGACCATGACGCGCGTACTGATTGGTTGTTTTTGCTAACGAACCAAATTCATCGATATAGTTCTGTATGAGATATTGAACGGGATTCAGAGTAGCTTGGTTTAATTTACTGATCACATAGTTGTATTATCTTTATCGATTTTTTAGTTCTTGTCTTGGTGCTATGTAATAAAACGCCTAATACCTGCTTTTTTGGCAAAACAACTATCTCTTTTTTTCTTCGTAAAAATCCTGATTATTTCTTTTGAGTTCTTTGTGAAGACCATCATAGCAAAGATTTTGGGAGATCAAAACTACTAGCTATCCCTTGTCAATAAATGTATAATGACATCAACAAAAGAGAAAATAAACAGAAAACTAACATTAAAAAGTATCGTCGCTTGATTAACAATTAGATTATGAGCTCGAGATTGCAATGAAGTGATAGTTGATGAGGTCGAAGGCCGAAGCAACTTTCACTTCATAGAAATCGAGAACGAATAATCTAATTGTTTTAGTAGAATTCTGACTGAAATGAACGTAAACTACGCTTTCCAATTATTTTTCCAAGTATTATTAAACTTTACGCTTTTACAAAATCACTCGGACTGAATTACCACTGGACGTCAACACACCATTGATGGCCTCCTTTTAGTTTTCTCAGGAATTTAATTATCCAGTTTCCACCAAAAATTCGGGAAAACGAGAAAAACGTCGCCATCCAATGATTGATAGTGTACGAGTAGCTCAGCCAATCAGATTGCGGCATTTGCATCAGTATGCTAGTAGAATTCTACTAATTCTTGTTAGTGATACAGTACCTGACGTGTAATGAAGTCGCCTTTCTTTCCTGGCTTCACCTCTCAAACCGTCAACTTCATCGTTCTCATTGAAGCTATTGTCTAATCCCCACATTTTCTTGTCATTTTCGTAGGCGAATTTGTCGTATTCAGGCTCTTCTGGTAACTGATCATCCTCAGTAGTAAGGTAATTTCTTGCGACGTCACCTCTCGACACTTAAGATAACAAGGTAATTTGGTTATATCAAATACTTTGTTACCCCCACCGACGCAGCACCACAGTTTCTTTAGAAACTTTCACCCTTCACTTAAGATAACACAATAAATCGTTCCACAGAGATTACATAATTTTTTTTTACAGTAGTAGGAGTTCAGGAAGAGGATTTACCACTATCCGCCATTTTGAAAAATTGCAGCTTTAACGCCCTTAGTAATATGGATTATTGTATGGACTATTATATGGATTAATATATGGACCGAGATTACAACGCAAAAAAAGAAAGAACGAGGCCAATATCCAGCCAGCTTGACCGAAAAAGCTTGGTCAGTAACCCATATATACATTTTTTGGAGTAAGAAATCGCTGAACTAGGTTGTTTCTGGCCTAGAACTGAGTATTGTTTCAAGAAAATAGCGAATAACACATTAACATCCCTAAATTTTCTAAACATCTTAATATTATCTAACTACCTAGAAAACTTCTAAATATCGCAAAATATGCGGATATTTGTGGGAAGGCCTAGCTTGCAACTGTGATTTTCAAAGTTTATTACAAACATTTTAATGGTATAGTTAGCAACATTTATAGCGGGAAAAGGCACCTTTTGCCGAATTCGTTAATATTATCTGTCATTCTAACACTTACTTTGGTTCCCAATAATATCATCTGAGAGGTGAGACCTTGAATTGACGTCTTCGAAGTCTCTGTACACTTGACTAGCAGCAAGAAAACTCGGTATCTTCTGAGGCGCCATCATAGGAACATTTACTCTTACGGGAGATAAGTCTGTTTGACCAATGGAACCCAGAGGGTCGTTTTGAGGATAGCTAGGCCTTTGTGGGGGAATGTGTTGAAGAGGTGTCAGTCCCAAGGTTTTGCTGAGTTGACCTAAGGACGGTTGAGGCGCAAACCCAAATGGGCCTCCCGTGTTCTGAAATTGCTGGGGTGCGAGTAGACCTTGTGACATCTGGTTGTTAAGTGTTTGTTGTAAGGGAAATTGAGAACGTGAATCTGCAAGAGAAAAATCTTTTTTAATAACTTTTATATCCAAAAAATACAATTCACCTGTTACACCTCGTATATTTCATGTCGTTTTAATGACCTGAACTGAGGTATATTTGCTTGAATTAATGCATTTATTTGCATTTATGCATTTTATATAGTTCAGTTTGTGTGTGTATGTATGGGTGTGCCCCTTTAATGATAAAGGGTGTGTCGTTGATTGCACGAAAAAAGTTATTCTTAGGGATTATGTCTAAAAGGTGCCCCAAGCACTTGTTTGGTCATGAGAGCTTAAATTTGAATAATTCTCCGCAAAAAGGATTTGGAACTAAAATGGTCTTGTAATCAAGACGTCCCATGTACAAGCTCTTAGCACGTCCTGCTTCTATTTGGATTTGAATTCGATAGATGGTCATCTCACCTTTAAACTTTATAAAATTACCGTTTAGTTAACTTCTTGCATGACTGACTTCTAGAGTTCTGAAATATCTCTCTAATATATTCAGCTCTGTAGAAGTAAATTTACCCCACTTCTATTTTGTAACTGTTAAAGAGAGATTGTAAAACCATTTTACCTGGTTGTCCGAACAGCTGCAAGGGATCCAGCGTTTGAGGAGGTGGAACAAACTGTGATAATAATGATTGGAGTGGCTGCGTAGGTAAAAGCTGTTGAACAGGTTGCTGAAACTGTTGCAAGTTAGAAAGAAGTGGTTGATCAGGAAGTTGACCGGCGAGAGGAATGAATGACTGAGCTAATTGTTGTGAATTGTCACTAGCTTGCATTAGTGGTAATGGAACAAACATTTGCCTTCGTTTTCTGGAATAAGCAGGTTGTGAATCTCCAATATGGCTGTTTACATCGTGACTTTTCCTCGCATGATTTTTGTTTCCTTGCTCCACTTTCGCGTGCACATTGGTCGTTCCGAGTTCTTGCGGAAAATCGAAGGTAAGTTGTGTTTCATGTGGGGGCAATCCTTTTTCAACGAAAGCTGGTTTTGGTTTGTGTTGTGTTTCGTGACCTTGTCGCCACATGTTGTGTCCATATTTGTTAGTGCTGGGGGGAATAAATCCTGATTCAGTTGGAACAAAGGGTTTCCTTGTTGGTACGATTGCCTCCACTGGGTCAGATGGACTTGCTATAAATCCTGATAAAGTTGAAACAAAAGGATTCGCCGTCGTCGGGGCGACAGGTATCATACCAGATTGTGTTGGAACAATGACAGGAGGGCTAGAAGGTTCTTTTACAGATTTACTTTTTGTCTGTGGCTGGATTAATCCAATCTGAGTTGGCTCAATACTGGGATCGGTTTTTGTCTTATGTTGAATTCCGGCTGTTGTTGGGACAGGTGTTGAAGAAGTTGTTTTTAAAGGAACGGGTGAGGGTCCCAAATGGTCTTTAAACACACTCCCAAGCGGTGAAAAAATATGTGCGGGGAGAAGTTTAGCACCAGCTTCTGTTAAATATCTGTAGCCAGGTGCTTGCTTGCCTGGTTTTTTCGACCTCGTCAGCAGCAAGTTCGACGCCGACGAGATGTATCTTGGTGTGCTAAGACCTTGCTTCACTACAGACCTCTGTCCAAGGTTAGATGGCGATCTTAGTAAAGACATTAAGAGGGCCTTCTGAACTTTACGTTGCATCTCTGGAGAGAGTTTGTTCGTTCTTTCGTTATTAAGAATCAGTTTAATTAATGGAGAAGAAGAGTTTTTGCTTAATGATCTATTATTGCGATACAATGGTAACGAGTGCAGTGGAGCTGGAGATGTCTTCATTGAATCTTTCGCAGAGGATGGGTTCTTTTCATCGATTTCAAATGGCGCCTTGAAGACTGACAACTGGGGGTAAAGAGTTTGCAGATAATCCGCGGCAGTGTATGGTTTCACTGTTGAATGGTTGTTGTGCAAAGTAGATATACTACTGTTTCCCATTGCTAACGAGGTATTCGTGAACCATTTATTTTGAGAATCTACAGCGGAGGAATTGTTCTTTATCGAATCATTTTCCACAACTGATGACGCAACTGTACTGTGATTACGCAGTTTCATTGTGTTTTTTATCATAGCAGATGAGTTATCAGTTGGAATTCTATTGTCTGTTGTTGGAGACTTCGTCGTGTGATTTTCTCCTGCTGCCATCGACATTTCGTCTTGCAAATGATGATGGGACATGATCACAGCAGATGAGTTATCAGTTGGAATTCTATTGTCTGTTGTTGGAGACTTCGTCTTGTGATTTTCTCCTGCTGCCATCGACATTTCGTCTTGCAAACGATGATGGGACATGATCGCAGCAGATGAGTTATCAGTTGGAATTTTATTGTTTGTTGTTGCAGAGTTTGTCTGGCGAATTGCCTCACCCACCATTGATATTTGTTCTTGCAAATGATGATGGGACGATAATTCTTGTTTGTTCAATACTCCTGGGCTCACCTGATCTAGCACAAAATTGCTAAGATTGGATTGCTTAGAGGATTTTTCTTGAATAACCGGTTTGTTCTTCCACTCGATGTTAGCCAGTTGGTGCGAAGTGGTCAGACCCTCTGAGACGGCTTGTCTTGGCGACGTAAGTGCGGTATCTGTTGAATGGATCTCCGTTATGTTATTGCTTTTTCTTTTCTTAACGAACAAGGTCGTTTTAGAATAGATAGTGTTAAGGTATCTAAGGTACTTAACGAACAAAGTTGTTAAATTAGACTAATTTTAAGATGGGTAGCTCAGAAGACAGACAGACAGACTATAGTCTACGAGACGTTCCTGGCAGTAAGAATTGCGCTACAAAATGGTCCTAAATGAGTCACGTACAGGAAATCATGACAGGCGCGGATCCAGGATTTTGAAATGGGGGGTCAATTTTCTCCACCTCAATCAGAGAAATCAGAGAAATTAAATATTATTTCAATATTTGAGGGATAAGAAAAGAAAAGAAAGAAGGAGGCCTAGGGGGCTCACCTCCCCTGGATCCGCGCCTGCATGAGTGTACGAACACTGCACAAATTGTGAGATACGACCACAAGTGAGAGGCAGGAGGGCAAAGTGTTAGACACACAAGTGTAAAGCTTGGGATAAGGGTATGGTGTACGCTACATGATTTCAAAGTGTGCGACACAACGAGAGCAAACTGGTGTTTAATAGACTATACTGCCCTAACACCCTAGACTATGGATATCGTTGTTGTTAGGTTTGCGAACATTTTTCCGTTAGATAGCGATTCAACTGTTTATTAGGGATACCCACTCTGTGACAGACTGGGCCTTGACATACCTTGTGACCAAGTATCCTTAATTATGGCATTCGTGATGTCATTTTCATTGTCGAGGAGAGGCTGGATTGTTTTCAAGTCTTCCCGTGTTGGGCCGTTATCCGCGAACTGCTTAGAATCTAAATAAGGCGGTGTTTCCTGGCTCTCGTTGGGTTCAAAGTATTCTACCTTTTCTCCAGGGGGTGGTGAATTCCGGGATTGAAACTGCCCTTGTAGAAACGACAAACTTGCAGAGTTGAGTTGATCTCGGTTTGTGGCATCATCGAACATCTCGTTTGTAGCAATAGGAACTGATGCTGGAGAAATAAGTGCACTCTGCTGACTAAACATGCTTGCTTCGGGTGACTGAGGTATTTGGTTTCCATAAACTAAAGGCCGTGAAGGCCTTGACGATAGGTCATCTTCAGGGAGTGGACCAGCCCACTGTGACTGAGTCAATTGGTTTGAGGCTGAAAATGGAAGCTGAAAACGTTTGGCATTCCCTAAACACAAAATCAATATAAATGCTTTGAATTAGATTATACCCTTAAATCGTTAACGAAAGAATTCACACCGAGCCAATTAGATACTGTTTTTATTTCAATCAACAAATCCTACATTGTCTGACAAAATAAAAGTTAGAAACGTCTTACTAACTTCTGGTGATTACGAAGAAACAGACGGATAAAACATTTGTTAAAGAAAGTGACAACCTTCAGCATCTGGGTTCGCTTTGTTCTTCTCCTTGATGGCATCAGCTGGTAATATCGCAGGCGCAGGAGGTATGAGAGGAGCGGGTGCAATGGCCCCTGCTGGGGGGACCACTCCCGCGTCAGGCACTACCCCAGATGGTAAAACAATAGGCGCTGGAAAATCGCTGTTGTATTCTGGGTGTATCGAGGAAGGGGGCTCCCCTAAGTACAACTGCCGCTTTTCTGGACCTTGTAAAGGAAAGTACAAAACTGTTGCATGCAGGCGAGGAGGGGAGGGGAGGTTCGACTGACAACTAGTTTGTTAATAATAATTTCTATCATTTCAGTGTACTACCGTAGATAGCTTCTGGTAGATTACAAGCTTTTCTCAGACCCCCGCGTCATATCTTTCAAACGCCAAATCTCGTCCGAACAAAAACCATGTCATGTTTTAAACCCGCTCATTTTATGCATAAACGCCTTTGAAAATTATGCAAAGGCTCATAAAAAAAACCATCTATAAAAGCCTTTTGGAAAGGAGTGGCAATATTTTGCATGATATAAATTATGATTGGTCTAAATAGTGGGTTATTGACCAAGATTGTTCGGTTAGGATGGCTGGATATTGGCCAATTTCTTTTGTGTGTGTGTTCATGGACTGAGAGAGTCGAGGTCCATAAACTCGCAAAAAAAGAGCGAGGCCAATATCCAGCCATCTTGACAGACCAACCTTAGTAAATAAAGGATTTATTATATGGCTTTCATGCTGGACACGGCGGGTAGCCCCGAGACTGAAAGATAGCTCCATCTTGCCCACTCGGGAGGCCAATCAAAGCTCAGGATTTGATTCATCTTGCCCGTTAGCCGCATAATAAATGCGCATTTTGTACTCGACTGCAGCCTGATGCAGTCCTACCTTCAAGTCCAACTTTTCCTGAACGACAGAAGACGCCAGAGACGAGGAACAGGTTGAACAAAGTAACTCGCCAAGCGAGGCTCTCCATTGGTGCAAGAAAGTCACGTGTTAATGCATACTATACAAGGATAAGAAAACATCAAAATGTTTATGAGAATCGATGTAAGGGTAAGAGAGAAAGTTAAATGCTTCAAAATCAGTTGGTCTGCATCAGCAAGGCGAAAAAGCCGAATATGGTACTATGAATGTTATTGCTGATGTTTGCACGATGACAAGTTGCGTCTAGCATAAATAATACTTCAGGACAAATTTCAACCAACAGAATACAATTAACGGGTCTTCGAAAATCAAAAGCAAGCTTTCTCGCGCAACCTCGTTCCCAGGGCTTTTCTCTTGAAGGTGAAAGCCCTGGGAACGAGGTTGTTTCTCGCGCTATATTCGCTCTTCATCCTCCTCGCCATCATAGTGTAAACTTTATTGAGGCTTTTTGCCCACGTGATCATGCCGCCCGAAACAGGAAGATATTCAAATTTGAGGCGGGGGTACACGTGATATAAGTGAAATTTTACGAAGTTTAAGGAAGAGTTAAAAGGAAAAAATGTTTTGGAACACCGCCAGACAGTTGAACGCCCCCAAAAGAGCACACCAGGTTGGGCAACTGTTTGGTGTACGTCTACCAATTTCTAACTTCACATTCTAATTTTAAAACAACATCAAATCTTTAAAATTTCCTATTTCGATAAATTTCACTTATCCTTTGAGAAAAACTAGTTATCCCCAGATATACCCAAAAATCACCAAAACATTTACAACTGAAAAAGCCCGAAGCGTAGATATGCGGGATGAGCATAATAATTTTTGATTGCTTGAAACGTGAACGAGATATTTGCGTTAAGACCATAATACCCAGCCAAAATACGGCCTTCGGGTTTACCCCCGCTTTAAAACAATACCTAGATTGAAATATGACTCCAATGGGGATTTTCGAAGAATACTGCAAAATTCCGTCGACACATGCTTCGTGTTTAATCTTTATTTTCACCAACAATCCATTCAGGCTTGGATTGATATTTGAATTTCTGATCAGAAGTGAATAAAGTAAAACAAATCCGGGCTATTCAAGCAACTTGAGGTCACAGCCAGACTATCGACCGAAAGAAACGACCGATATAAGTAGCGGGCTAAACCC
>OMLO01001120.1_pt1 | contig 19936 bp, 15 predicted proteins | sample 1674811 | NCBI WGS metagenome assembly OMLO01 (sample SAMN06265003, study PRJEB25207) | coral metagenome | isolation source: Coral host | place: Mexico:La Bocana,Puerto Morelos, Mexico | collected 2008-11-13 | reverse complement strand
AACGTTCACTAAGCAAAACAACCTGCCATCATGGTCGCCGAGAGATCGTCTCCACAACAGTTCAATCTATAAAAGAAGAAAGAGAGAAGAATTTCACAATAATGAACCACTTTCACACAATTTGAACAATTTGCAATCACAGAAAATAAAAACAGATTAATGGTTCCTTGCTTTCTTTTTAGTAAATTCAAAGAAGTTTACATTTGCAATTCACGCATTTCAAAACACTCTCAACGCTCACCTCTCCCGCAGTTGTATCAGACGTGCAGATCAAGACTTCTTCAGATGTGGGAATAGATTGTGAGCTATCGTGCATGTATAAGGACAGCACAGTTCCAAAAACGTCATCTGTTATACACATTTGTCATGTAAAAAAATAAACGAACACGGAAGGATTAATGGCTTCACAACTTATGGTTAAGAGGGGCGTAAATTGGAACCAATAATACAGGGGGGAAGCACGTAATAGTAAGTAGCGATGTGTTCATTTTTGCAAATGTGATGAAAACACGCATTTACCAAACAGTCAGAGATAGCGACAAAATCATGAGACACTGAGCACAAGACAGAAAAGGCACTCAGAGGAAAAAACTACATATCTTGTAACTACCTTTTGGAACAACCACAAAATTTGGCTTTCCACGCTTCAGATACCATGGGAATTGTCTTCGTCCCGTTTTAGAACCTGCAAAATACAAAATATTAGATGCACGGATGTGGCTAAGAGAACACTAGCCCAGCTCATTTACAAGACTAGCTGGCTTTTCTGGCCTTTGAAGCTCTAAAGTTTACCCAAGTCTTGGTTTTTGTGTGAATGTTCAGTCTTATTTCAGTTCTTTAATAAGTTAGTATGTAAATAACTTGTCAGGGATTGCGATACTCTATTTAAGTGACGATCAGTGCAAGCTACAATCAGTAGTTATGGCCACCCAAGTTTCAACCAAGTTGGCGGATTTTTATTATTTTTTTTTCCACAAAACTCTCCTGTTGATATGCACAAATGATAATACATTCAAATAAGATTTTCCCTAAGGCATATGCAAACTCAACACACCTTTTGAAGCAAGGTGGAGCAAAAGGTTTCCTAAGTCATCTAGGCTTAGAAATTCCCCATCTGCTGTCTGGTCAAGAGTGAAAGCAGCTTCCATTGGTTCTGATGAATCCCTTGATTCATCTGCCATATCATCCTCTGGAGGACTACATGGAAAAGTGGTGTCATTAGGCAGCAGTTAGTTAATGTTAATACAGTAGAATTCCGATTTTTTGAACCTCCCAGGAAAACGAAAATTGGTTTGAAAATTGGAGAGTTCGAGAAATCGGGGGTACAGTTACAGTGTTTGACTGAGGAGTGGGAAAGTTATGTGAGTTATTGGGAGATTAAACACATGAGGGTTCAAGAAATCGGGATTCCACTGTGCAATGAAAGTTACAGCATAATAAAATGGAATGTATATGTCAAGGCTCACTGCCAACCGTCTCTTCATTCTTCCGCCATCCGTGTACATGTATAGCACGAATGGAAATTGTGGCTTCCAATTATGGAACAGGGAGGAATGGGAATACAAAAAGGGAGTATCCGCCTGGAATTTCCACAGAGATACTTACCGCTGCCTATTACAGCTGGCAGCAGATGACCTGATGATGTTTTGGCTAGCTTCTTGACTACATATACCACAAAATGTAAGCACAGACTTCAGAGTGGCTGGGCCAATGCCTGGTAACACACTCTCCAAAAGGTTGTACACCTCAGGAGGAATTCCATCCACTGCTCTGGGGCCACTGCCTTGGACAACGGCCAGTTTGTTTCGAAGGAACAGCAACTGCCGCGCGGTGAAGTGATTTAATTCACTATACTTCAAACGCTTGGTAAGTAGTTCATCTTTCCACTGCTTAAGACACTGTTCCATATGTTCACTTTCATTCACCAAATCGCTTGTTAAAGAGCCGTTGGCAATGAGTCTTGGTGTACACTGAAATTCATGTTTCCACTTGAGGTGACCTGCCTCCCCAGCATTGCAAAGTGAAATGTACACTGTGGCAAGTCGCAGGACACATTGCAGAATCTATCCCATTTTGACACGAAAAGAAAGAAAGTTTAATTGATACAGAGAAGACAAAAATGAAAGTTTTTAACATTGCAAAATGATTGGTTATAGTTTTAATATATACCATCTTATAATTACTGATAATCAATGAATGACATGGGCTTCTAGAAAAAGTCCTTGTGATAGGCAGAGTTTGAACATAGTATGCTGGACTAAACTTTTCTGGATCGATGTTTTACGAAAAAAATTAAAACAAACAAAACGATGAAAATAATTTTGTTATTGTCTCACACATTAATAAATTCCACACCTAGAAGTTTGTATTTATAAAGATCACGCAAGGAAGAATTGCGTTACAGCGTATCTCAATTTTCGGACTGAATCACAAAAGTTCGAAAAATTGCGTGATTTCTGAGAAAAAATAATTATGATTTACAGTAACATCGTAGTATTAGACCAGTGTTGTTGTGTGAAGAACATCATTAGGATTTGTGGACTTTGTGCATGAATTTGATAAGATAGCACGGAGAAGGAGCGGTATGAAAGAACATGAATATCTGAAGACAGTTTCGCATTTCAGTGGCCACATAAGTTGTTAAGTCTTTCTCATTCTTTCTTTTTAAATCCTGGACAAAAATATCCATGAACACATAACAGTGTTTTTTTGCAAAACAACACTTCAAATGTGACTTTTTCCTCAGAAATCATACTATGTACGTCACGATACATCACTCTGAGTTAGGCAGCCACCATTTTCCTCCTAGGGAGTCTAGCAAAGCCCAGCAAGATTCTTGAATACCTTAGAAGGGTAGATTTCCTTTCATTACTAAGTTGACGTCGTTTTCAAAGTCTCTGTCAAGCTTTATAATTAGTTAAAGGTGCCTCAGTTGAGTCACTCTTTTGATTTCGTTTTTTGAAATGGAGTCTCTTTGTCTTTACCATATTAGTCATGAAATAAAAACCACGCCAGACTTACATCAACAAAACTGTCCACTTCCTCTTTGCCATGTGATGCCTTGGAAGCAATAAGCATCAGCTTACTTTGCAAATCCTTTAGGTTATCAAGTGAGTACTCTTTGCCTTTCCCATTTTCACCTGTGGGTAACGTGAGATGAATCACATTGTCGAGTGTTAACTGGTCCGGTATAATTGATGAAGTTTCATCTTCATATCCAACACGGTATATGCCATGTTTATTAATAGTCTGAGCTTCCATAAGGGAGGATATAGCCACGGATCCATGCGATGTTTTGACACTCTGCAGCCACTCCATGTGACGGCTAGTGGCCATCTGCATATCAACAAAGAATAAAGAACTCAATCAAAAATATTACATTCAGCTAAAGTGCAAGTGTAAGAGCACTGCATCCTGCTTAAAGAAAGAAAAAGAAATTTTTGAAATGAAATCTCATGCCATGGTCCTGGCAGTATATAACTTGACAGGGGCAAGTATTCACAGAGTGGTAGTAAAGGTAATAACACAACAGCCAGCCCTACCAGTTTTTCAGGGAGGGAAGGATCGGCGTCCAATGCAATCCATACTGGTTCACAAGTTCTCATCAATTCATTAAAGCCAAAAGAAGGCTGCAAATGAAAGATAAGAGGTGCAAATCCTAGGCAGCTGGTATGTAAGCAGGTTATCCGGGTGGTTTCAATGTCTGTATCCCCAGCTGATATGATTGCCAAATCCACAAGCACCTTGAGTTCTTGAGGACCTTACAATAAAAATAAAAAGTTTTGACTTCCGACTCCCAATCAGTTGGAAGACGAAACTATCGGATCGGCCTGTAGTTTACTTATCTCACATTTGATTAGTTAAAACCCATGACCTCCCAGATATCAAACTGGTCGTCTAACCAAAGGAGACTTATGTTGAGCTAAGTCATTTACCCTAGTGTCAGGGTCAGGTAGCAGCTCACCCATGGTCTCACAAGAATGGCTTGATACCCTTTGTTAAAACAAAGGACCAAACAACATAAAATCAGCTGCTGCATTACCACAATAAATAGAATTACAAGCTTACGAGAGCTGCTACACTTCGACGTGAAGCGCATCCTGTATACTTCTAGGATCAGTGACAGCAAAAGCATCATTTGTGGTGACAAGCAGTAAGCGATTCAAACATCACGTGTTCACCTTTCTGATTCGTTCCGTAATATAAAAATTGCCAGTAGACAGAAAGTGGATGAAGCCTTTTACTACTATACTGATATTAAAACTGTTAAAAAATCCAAGCTTCCGCCGATCTATGGCATCATCAGGCAGGGATAAGAAAAAAAAATCCACGTAGGATTTATATACAGATGTAAGTAAAAACGTGTGAAAAGTGAAAGAATGTGGGGGTAAAATGCATTAGATAAATAATGAGGTATAAATATGAATAAGAGCGAATGATATGGTCTAATGAGTGAGTGTCAAAGTATGAAGAGTCTCTAGATATGTTAAAATAATTATTAGAATAAACGATCTGCGCGTTCGCTGCATTCCTCTCGGGAGTTGAAGGCAGGTTTGTAGTTTCGTATGTAAAACGCTTCGAACAGTCTTAGCTTTGCGGGGTCGTTTTCCAGTACAATGGTCTTTATTTCGATGCTTTTGTGAGCTTTGGTTTGGCAATTTGAGATGCGTTTGGAGTTGTCATTGTTCAGGTGTTCTTTTACACAATCATGGATAAAGCGTGTAGTACTCCCGATGTAGTATTGGTTGCAGTTTTTACACGTGATTTGGTAAACAGCGTTGCGTAGTAAGCATAATTTGGTACTGGAGATAGGGCAGTTGTCTCTCATGCATGTGCGTTGTGTGTTGTTCTGAGAGCGAAAGCTCGTCTGAGGGTGTAAGACTTGTGCGCAACCCCTACTGGTATACCCTCTTACCGGAAAATGTTAGTGATCCTGTGGTTGAGACGTTCGGAGATATATGGGATCTTCAGGTTCGACCATTCTGTGTTGAGAAGTCGAGGGTCTTTGTGATGGTTCTGTTTAGTTTTAGCTATGTTTTAGCTATGGTAGCTATGCTATGGTAAAGTCTTACACCCTCAGACGAGCTCTCTCTCTCAGAACAACACACAACGAACATGCACGAGAACCAACTGCCCTATCTCCAGTACCAAATTATGCTTACTACGCAACGCTGTTTACCAAATCACGTGTAAAATCTGAAACCAATACTACATCGGGAGCACTACACACTTTATCCACGATCGTGTAAAAGAACACTTGAACAATGACACATCTCCAAATGTCACAACTCCAAACACATCTCAAAATGCCAAAACAAAGCCCACAAAAGCATCGAAATAAAGGCCATTGTACTGGAAAATGACCCCGCAAATCTACGACTGTTCGAAGCGCTTTACATACAAAACTACAAACCTGCCCTCGACTCCCGAGAGTAATGCAGCGAACGCGCGGATCGTTTATTCTAATAATTATAAATAATAATTAACATATCTAGAGACTCTTCGTACTTTGACACTCGCTCATTAGACCATATCATTCGTTCTTATTATTCTCGGATAAGGACGATAAAACCGTAGGCCTCGTCTCACAGTACTGGTGTGGGACGTTAAAGAACCCACACACTGTTCGGAAAGAGTAGGGGACGACGTCCCCTGTGTGATGGTCTATCAGTCATTCTGTTCTGGGGGCACCTGTACATCCTACTATTCACTTTAATAAGATTGTAAACTGCGTGGCTGCAATTTGCACCTATATAAGAAGTCTGGCAAAGTCCCCCACAAAGTATTGTAAAGCGCTTTGAGCTTTGGAATAAAGCGCTATATAAATTTTCGCATTATTATTATTATATTATTATATTTTTATCTCATTATTTACCTCATGCATTTTACACCCACATTCTTTCGCTTTTCACACGTTTTTACTTACATCTGTATATAAATCCTACGCGGAATATTTTTTCTTATCCCGGCCTGATGATGCCGTAGATCGGTGAAAGCTTAGATCAGTACAGTATTGTAAGGCTTCATTTGAACTTTTGCTACTTTCATGTGAAATGCTACTGAAGGACAACGTCCAATAATTATTGCCAGTAGATTATTCACAAATTAGCTTTAAGTGAACTGCAAGACTTGTGTTTTGCAAAACAACCAAACAAAATGAAGCATTGCAATATATAAAACAGATTGCACTTGATGATAAAAATATTAAGAAATGTTCTCCGTTCCTTTGAGTATTGAAGGCAAGTAAAGTTAACAAACTATTCAAACCTAAAATTGTTGATAAACATATACCTTTAATAGTTTCCTTCAGCCAAGTAACTAAAGGTTGACATTTGACAACAACATCAAGGCAGCGTCCACGCTCATGGCTTATTTTGGATAACAATCTACCAGCCTTATGCAATGCTGCACTCATAGTTTTCAGCGGCTGCTGTTTGAATTCACCATTCATCTATATCAAGACGTCACAAATGAAAAAAGTGAAACTTTGATATGCTTCTATGTAGCTTTTATAACCCGCCGACATAACGCATTTTTAACTTCCTCCCAACCGTGGGGAGAAACAACACTTTTTTCCCCAAGGGATTCGGGTTTCGTTTTGAAATATTTACCATTCCCATTCCTAAATTCTTCAGTTCCTAGGATGGGGTTAAGGACTCGATACAATGACACTCCGTCCAACCTCAGTTGCTGATAATAAATACAAGTTTAATAAGCTTATAAAAGCAACAGTTAACAAAGAAGCTAAACAGAACAAAATTGTGAAAAGAATGCAAGGAAAGAAATAAAAAGAAATTAATACTTAGTATGGACATGTGACAGGGACATAAATTGAGGTATTCTAATATTAAATATTCAGTACCTACGAGCTCTTCCAAAAAGGATCCGCATGGCTTCCTTGATCTTTAATTGGAAGCGTGTGGAAGGTAAGCCAATAACGTTATGTTGGGTTCGAGGAATTAGTTTGGAATATTCCTAATGACGACTGAACATCTTACTTCTTCTTTTAACAGATTGGATATTATGGAAATTAAATTCAAACAAACCTGATTGCACAAGTCTTCTACCAGTTTAAAATCTCCCTGAAGACCAAAACTTGTTCTGAAATTCTGGATAACCTTAGCAGCCTCTATGCAGTGGTGTAACTTGTAGTACTGTTGTATCTGCTCAATGCGCTTGTTGATTGATTCTTCTGTACTTTGGATTGGAAGGATTGGAATGCCGTCTCTTAAGGTGAAGAGCCTGATTTCGTTTGCAAGATCATCATACTTCTGGTTGTTTTTGAAGACTCTGAACAACTTGTCTACCTCTCCAAAGGAAATGGTACCACTTAAGAAACGGTCTTGCAAAGACTGCAGCTCTACATTTGTTGGTGTCCAAATCAGCTCCACGACATCTTCAACACTAAGGGACATCTTCTGTGTTTCTCTTTCTGCAATCATCCCGAGTGCTTTGCCACCATTGTCAATCCAAAGCTGCCTAAGTAACATGCTGTCACGTAGTCGACTGAGAGAAGAAATCATCTCCTTGGCCTTTGGAGAAAGACCAAAGAAAGTCACCACTGGAAACACCTTCCCACCAGCCATGGTTGACCGTACAAGATCTCTTATATACATGCGAGAGACATCCTCCACTGACTTATTTGACAATTTCTCAAGATTCACTAAGAACAACGAGAATAAGAAGATTCTTTAAAAAAACAATGCTCCTTAAATGGTCAAAAACTGAAACAAAAGTGAAAAAAAATCCTCTTGGATACCTTGTTTGAGAAGTGCGCACAACCTGATGAAGATAGTCACTTTCTCTCGTTCCTCCTGGAATTCAGTCAGCTCGCTGCAGCGTTGGTGCAACAGCTGTCTTAAAGATGACAGTTTACCTTCCTGCTTGTTAATATGCTCACAAAGTGCCAGAAAATTTTCGGAATGATCATTAAGTAATCTCAGCATTTGAAATTCCGTAGTTCCGTCATTCAGGGATCTCATTGCAGCTTCAAGGGATGAAATAGCTTTCATCAAAATTACTTGACCATCAGGCTTTAATACACGGCGATAGTCAGACTCTCCACCTGAAAAAAAGCCATATAAGAGAAAATCTCCCAAAACTAGGTATCACTTTGTCGTTCGAAATCGTCTGTGGTCTACACTTTGAGTAATTCTCAAGCAACAGCACGTTAGTTGTACCTTCGGGGGCGTCCTTGGCTAACCGACACCAATAAACTACCTATCAGAAGAACGTTTTTAAAACGTACAATCAGACACCCACAAGGGGTTACAACATGTTACTGTCCTTTTTACGCTTGAAAAAAAGTTCCCGGAAATTCAGTTTTTTAAAGCACCATGCATATCAATAAAATCTAGAGAAAAAAAGTGAATAATCAATCAAAAAAGCCATTGCCTGCACTCTCGTGTATGCATGCAATTCACACTTCACAAGCAATTCTCACTTCACAAAATCGGTAACGGAAGATTTTATTTAGACTGAGCAGTAGCAATACTAAAACATGCCGCTTCGGCGACATGTCACCAATGTCAAATGCAAATTATTTCAAGATTGGCACCGTTATACATGTATATATAAATGACAGTGTAAAACTACATTAGACTAAAATGAGAAGTGAAAAACAAAATAAATTATGCACATCACTAAGTGAACAGTTTCGTTGGGATGGAGTGTGTTTAAGTACTTAATGTCCGTCACTTTTCCTTAAAAGAAGCATATCAAACTTTCTGCAGCATTTGGTAATGGTGGCATACTGAAAAGTCATGGTCTTAATTTAGATCGCTACTGTTCATTCTAAAACAGTTTTAGCTATGCGAAAAAAAAAGAAAATAATTGACTACACACTAAAAATAACCAATGCTGCTTTCGGCAAGAGAATAATAACATGATGGTAGGTGAAATACAACAGTATGTCTATACTGAGTAATCCAAATAGGGCAACTAACAAAACGTGGAGGGTATCAAGGTTCTGTATGGATTGAAGTCAATTTAACTGTTACAATTCCCCTCTTATACAAACATTATTCCCACGATGTATTCCCTGTACTACCTAGTTCTTTGTGGCTCGCAGTTCCAGATTGTTGGCAAGTACGAATAGAACCCAACACAAAACAGATAGCTGCAAACAATACGTTTCTTAAATAGGACACAGCTTGTCTAAACAGGAAGTGAAAAAACTGCAATATTAATAGCTGAGAAAGCTTTTTTCAATGGTGAGTTCCTAATAACTTAATGCAACTGTATGAGAAAACAGAACACAGGATAAAGACGACACTTTCCTTATGAAAACGGTAAAGTTACCACAAGGTAAAGAATGGAATTCACGGAAGACTCGGCAAACTCTAAGTTCAGTTAAAGTCATTGCACTAAAAAGACAGTATTACACTCACTTTCAAGAGATCACTTCCTTTATGCTTTCACAAAAAACCAACATCCAAATTTCAGTTTGAACAGGATAAAGGACCCACATAAAAACTAGGTAAGGCTGATGTGACTTCCTCTCTAAATATTGTGATTTATTTATTTATTTTACACATAAATACTGCACTAAAACACACCCACACACAACCAGCACACCAGAACTCAATACAATACGCTGAAAAAATATGTAATACATATTTCAATTACCGAATCTCTGAAGAAAGCATGGCCAAAGTCTCCATGTCAAAACGTGATTGAGGATAGCTTTGCTTGAACATGGAACACTTCCTTGTTGTTTTGGCCAACATCTTGTTAACATCAGAGCAAGGAGTTCACCGCATTTTGAGGCTTGAGGAGACTCAAGCCCATGTACAGAAAGGTTCTTGAAAACTTCTTCGCCTTCACTTCCCCTCTAAAATAACAGAAAGGTTTTTTTGACTCTGTATATCTAGAACTGTGAAACGGCACAATAGTGGCAACCATTCAAACTGTGATTGCACACATATTAATTGTAAACAAGTATCCATTATCAGAATTTTGTTATAATACTTTAGCCGTTCCTTATGTACCTAAAATTAAATTAAGACTGAAAATCCCCTGCAACTAATACACTAAGTCACACTTACAATGCAGGTAGGTATTAGATACCTAGCACTATTAAAGAATAGAACAAAGCAAAAGATTTTAACACAACGTTTGAAAACATGTTTTGGATACTTCAGTATCCAACAATAATTCCAGGATGCTTACAATATTGTGACAAACGATTGTACTTGTGTACCTCAAGCTTAAGCATGCTTTCAACTTTTGTGAATGTCACTTCTGAAACCAAGTCTTGAACAAGGTTATGCTGTTTTGCCATGTCAGTTTTAGTGAAGATTTCCACCAGGTCAATACAGTCACACTAGAACAAGACAAGAAAAAAACAGAGTTTCATAAAAAAATTGACTACCTGGAGCCTTCATTAACCTTAAGGAAGGAGATATGTTGCGAAGCATGCAGCCGATTCAGACTTAACAACCAATTATCAATAATAATGCAATGCCGTTAAAAATTGACCCTGTCTTAAATGCCTTATTTCTTCCAGCATACATTAATATATTGTACTACATCAAACATTCTCTGAGATTACATCAGACGAAGTCCTCAAACAACGCACTTTCTAATGCGATGCAACGACTGGAAGGTCTCAAATCTGAAAAAAATCAGAACGTTTTTAATGTTTAAAAACGCTGTGAATCACATAAGCACAATAAAAACGACTGAAAAGAAATCCATCTTTTCGATAACAAGTGATTTTATGTTGAATAGATAAAAATACTTCCTTAAGAGAATACTAAAAAAACTAGACTATATTCTCGCCTCGTCCAGACGTAATTTCAGTGTCTCTGACACGTGCTTTCTCCAATTCTCTGCACATTCCTTGTTTGCCCAATTTATGCCCAGCAGGTTGGTCCAAATCTAAAGATAAAGTAAATTTCAGTGTTTGTACCATTTGCCATTCTCCCAATTTCAGGCACTATCAGTCAAACATACACCGCCTATGCTCAATTACACTCAGTTTAGTGGAGTCGTCTCTGTGTATAGCAGAGACGTCTGAGCAGAAATCATATCATGGCATTCATAAAGCTTTATATAAGAAGTTGATTGGCAAATTTTATCGTGAGTGAATGTCAGCCACATGAAAACGTGTGAATAAGTTAAGGGGGGCTAGAAATGTTGTAGACTCAACTCGAGTAGACAGAACTTGTTCCTTCAAAGGAGTTAACTCAACACTTGTAATCACTGCCTAAAAGAATGGAGGGATAGTAGTGTTGTCTCGTCACTAGTTATCTTTATTTCCTCTTCATGCCACGCCACACTTTTACCTTCCAAGAAGTAGAGTCCACTACAATAAAAACTAGATTCTGTTCTGCACAACTCGACGTAATTGGGGAGTTAGACGACTAAGTCTCTTGGGTTGTCTCGTACACAGTACAGCCCTCGCATTTATGGTCAGCATGTAAAGATGAATTAATTTCTAACCGAAACCATGGGCCTCTGGCTTAGAACATCGTGCAAATGCTCTCGACAGTTTTTGAATTTAATACAGTGACTATGACCAACTGACGAATCAGTTCGAGCAATCGTTTTAGGTGTGAAGTTTGATAATACCTCAACGAATAATGAGAACCCATGATTTGTAGTAAGTTTCAGTCAGAATTCTACAACTCTACTACTAGAATATTCGCTCTCGATTTCAGTAGGGTGAAAGTTGACTCGTTAACAATCTAATTGTTAATTACCTCCAACTCTTTTTCTGTCTCAGTTGGACTATAGCACGGGATCTTGCTTGATATAAGTAGGTTTTTCTTTAACGACTTCTTTACAACCTCCAAACTCTCCACCACTGTTTGCTTTACTTTGTCTGACATCCGTTTTTTTTCTTGTTCAAGCACAGCTGACCTTTCTAGCTCTGAAACCCATGTCTCAATGCTGTGCAGACAGTCACGAAGCGCTTTAAAATTGCAATTGGACGAAATAGCCTTTAAAATGTCTAAGCAAGAGATGACACAGAGAACTATCTCTTGAGTGAAAGAGTCACGATCCTCAGTAGATGAAAATCTAAACGGATAGGTGAGGAAATTAAGAAAGACAGCATTAGCAGGAAATAAGCACTTATGCATTCAGTACCTGCCAAATTGAACTACAACTATATATCACGCTGGCTGGTCACATAAAGAGTCAAAAAACAAAAAGAGGTAAGGACTCCTAGACTTTTCTCCTAGAATTTTCGCTTCTTAATTTTCCATACTTTTTACATACTTTTTCCATGTCCAGAAGTCCATACTTTGTCAAGAATTTCAGTCTCTGTACGAACCTTGTAAAACGCGGCCACCCAAGGAGAAGTGTCAGGTAGCCACTTTATGGGAGTTGGCTTTATAATAGGTTTCGTAAGAAATAAGGCATGGTAGATTGTATAACCCAAATATCAAAGGATCGTCAATCATCTTACTGACAACGGAATAACGTTAAGGCATTGACATGTCAAGAATTTTTCTAGCATCACTTTTAGGTAGAATAGCAATATAATGCTAAACTATCACTATAGACTACAGACTTAAACCTATTCAGCTTGAGAACCTGAAAGGTATTCTCACCCTTTGGTTTCGATTTCATTTCTTGTCTTGACATCCTGCTGTATTAAGTTCAAGCTGGTCACGGTAGCATCTACCTATATGTATTTTTAACATATAAGCAATTTTACAGAATAATTATTCAGGTAGCCGACTCAGATCAGCCTTAGCAAGTAGTCAAAAACACTTCATTGCCAAGCAGTAAGTAAAATGCAACATTTAAAACGAATGCTCTTTAGTTGATTGTTTGCATTGGAATTATTAAATACCACTTTCTAATACCAATGCAATCATAAAGCCCAAAATCTTCTCTACAAAATATTCTTGGACTGAAATTTTAAGTTTACTTTTCCTTTGTTTCTAATTAGGATACCAAATAAAAATTATATTTTTCAGAAAGCGGAAAATGAAAACAAAAATTGTTTGGTAAAGCAAAAAATCTAAAGCTCACCTCTTCTTCTGAAATAAAACGCTTTTCCGATAAAAGTCTGGCGAGGGTGGTGCAGATTTCGACAGGGGCAAACCTTCCAGAAGAAGCAACTCTTCCAAAAGCTCGACAAGGGACTACAAGAAGAAATGTCCTTCTGAAGAGGGGGTCCAGTTGAAACAAAGTAGACAGCATGTTCATCAACACTGATGGGCAGCTGAGACAATAATAATTAAGATAAGAAAATACTCACTAATATAATACTGAGAGATTCATGGTCTATTAGATTTCTGATAATGCACTTAAGACAAGATCTTGTGCCTCTTATGTGTTATTACATAAATATATGTTATTTGCCAGCCGTATTGGGAAAAACTGTACCTGAGGTCTTGAGTACAGCCAGAGGCCGCAGGCCGAGGGCCATGCTCAAGACCGAGGGCACAGCTTTTCCCAATACGGACCGACCTAGGCCGGCAAATAACGTGTTTATTTTTTATCACTCTAGAAAATTACTTTATAAGAAATATTTGTGTTGATTTTTTGCTGAAGCAGTTTCACACCATGCGCGTGCGTTTGACGTTTCAGTCAAGCAAACCCGTGTTGTTTACAGAAGTATTTAAGAGAAGAGATTCAGTTTTCGCTGATTTTAGAACTGAGCAATGAAGGATTTACATTTCATGGAGATTTTTCGCGTAACAAAAAGCTGCTAAAATAGCCGCAATGTTGCAAAACGCGGAGCGGTCCGTACGCAGGGTCCAAATCCGGTCCGGATTTGGACCCTGCGTACGGACCGCTCCGCGTGGAGCGCGCAGAATTACCTAATCAGATTCAAGGATTTAAGATCCCGGACCGCTGAGATGCTTCAGAAAAAAATAAATATACTTATCATTACCATATATATGACAAACATTGACAAGTAACAACTATACCTCTGTTCTTCAAACGTCCTTTCTCTGGCAGATTTTGTGTCAAATCCTTCTGCTCCCCACCATGTGTCATCTCTATCTTTAGGTTTCTCCATGAGTAACACAGAATTACTAAAAGGCTGAGAGTTTCCGGTCAGGAAGTGAACCAACGGTACAGCAAACAACCAGTCATGAAGATTACTGTGCTCCTTAGCAACATGTCTGCAAATGGCCTGGATGGCTTCACCAAGGTTTCTACAAATCATGTAATCATTATCTCATTTTGCGTTACAATCAATTTTGCTGCATACATGTATGTATGAATATAATTATCTCTCAAAGGAAATATTTAAAAGACTGTCAATCAGATTATCCATAGTTGTCAGTGCTCTAATATCTTGTGTACATGTATAACCCATAATATCCACACTCTAACACATAGTTACGCTCTAAAACTAGAAACAACTTTATGAAGTGAATCTACATGTACAAACAGAAATACAAATCATATAATAAATAAAACAGTTTTAAATAATGGAGAGGTATTGTAATATATACAATGACCGCTGAGTCTCAATTCCATTAGAGTAATACTTGTTCCCCAGCACTTTCCTGTGTACAGTCAGTAGTAAAGCATGCTCACTGGGGCAGTAACCAATCAGATTGCAACAAATTTAAAATAAACCTAATGAGAACACCGGATTGCAAAATCACTCAATGCTTCTGATAGGTGTCACAGTAGGGAAAAAAAGTGTCACACACTCCACACGGGAAATGAAGTGAAAAACGATTTTTAATGTCCTAGTTTCTAGATAGGGCATGCGTCACTCCCTAGTAGAGGACAAACAAAAGGTTTAGTGTGCACAGTTTACATGGGGGATACAAGGGAGAATGCTTGTGCGCACAATGCTTGTGTATTGACATATGTCAAATTATAAATTATTTTAATTTTGTCCAGAGTTGATTTTAACAGTTATTCCTACTAACCCTGTCCCACCCGAAGGTGATCGGTTAAAAATGATGTGCCAGTTACAGAGGAGAACTAAGCACAACCATTCACACATTCAATAACGCATCCACTTTCTCTCTGTCTGGACAACCTTAGAGAGGCTAACTCACTTAAAAATTAAAGTGCTTACTCAATCTCGATTTATAATAGAGAAACAGCATTCATGGAAAACAGATTGTTATTAGCAGATACTTTTTGTTTATATAGTAAATGAATTGTATAGATGTAAATGAATTGAAAATGAATTTGTAAACCTCATGAATTTGTTTTTTACTGAGTGTAAATACTGATGAAAGATTTAAGACTTCATTGACAATGTTCTCTTTGAGGGGATTGTAGTTGAGCTTTTCTTGCCTGCAACTTCCTATGTCAGATTTCACAAAACTGAGTATTTGGCTGACAAATCACTGTCTGAACAGAATCCCTATTGGTCTTGAATTTGGACAGGATTAAATGTTCTGACCACTTGAAAGTGAAGAAAGAATAGAGGCAAATGGGGAAGATGACAAAAAAACTCTTTCCCTCCTGAGGAGGATTTTATTCCCCTCTGGTGCATTCAGGAACTCAAAAACTTGTACGCATAGTCAACGAAGCAAGACGTTTCTGACCCAACTAGCCTTGAGTGAGCCACCATATTTGGCTTTGGTATATTGAAAATCGTTAATTTTAACTTCTTCTCCTGTGTGGCGTGATTTGTCTTCTCAGTACATGACAATTGTTTTACCCTACTGTGACAACTATTAGAAGTGTTGTGTGTTTTTTTGACGTAAACAAAATTTCAAGGAAGCTATTTTAGTGGTCACGTGAGCAAATCCAGCTTTCTCATTGGTTCCTCACAAATTTGCTGCGATTTAACTAGTTACTGCCCCAGTGAGTGTGCTTTACTAATATAGTGCTTTGAAGCGCTTAGGTTCTTTATGCAAACAGATAGTACCCAGTGCGGGAAATAATTTTTCTTCTTTAACAGGACATATGTCCTTTCAAATCTTCATTTTGGTCGGACATCTCATCAATTTGACCAAACATTAATTAGCATAGTTTCTCAGCATAATTATCCGCATCCTGAAATATATTAGCATAAAGATTTTCAATATGAATTATTCAAAATGGATTTAAATTTGATTTATTTGTAATTTATCAATAACTACATGGCTTTATATACTAGATGACTAAATCGTTCTCTGCTGGTTACCTCCTGTTTATATGTTACTTCTATCAAACCTTGTTTTATATTATTTGAATGCTTAAATTGTCTCTAGGGTACATACACGAGGTGCTAACAGCATATTTTAATTAATCTAATGCACTATTATAGGGAGAGTTCTGAAGAGCACTTAATTTGGCAAGTTCATGAAAGATGAACACTTCTGCTTTATGAGGTACCTATTGAATATGGCTCACGCTGTCAGAGTCAACTCGCAACACTCAAGCGCGAACATTACAAACTGCCAGTACTTGATGATGTATTTCCTATGTTCAAAGACGCCAAAGTGTTCAGCAAGCTTGATGTGCGAGAAGCTTATTGGCATGTTAGACTAAACGAAGACTCCAGCAAACTGGCCACGATTATCACCCCATTTGGTCGGTACCTTTGGACTCAAGGTACCAAGACCGAGATCTTCCAGCGTATGCTTGATGAAGATTTGGGAGGTCTAGAAGGTGTGTTCAGCGTCGTTGATGATGTAGTTATAGCTGGGTGTGGCCAGAGAGTGGAGGACAACGAGCAGAAATTAACTGAAACCCTGAAGAGTTGTGCAAAAAAGAACATTGCTCTCAATGAAGACAAACAACAGACCAGTTTAACACGGCAACAAAATTACATGGCACAGTACATGTCTAGGTTCCTGCCTGACCTTGCGGAAACCTTTGAACCAATCTGTGCTCTAACACGGAAGGACACTCCATTTGTGTGGTCAACGGAATGTGAAAGTGCTTTTGACACATAAAAGAGAAACCTTACAGAATCACCATACCTGGCCTATTTTGATGTTTCAAAGGAGGTTGTGATTTAAGTGGATAGTAGCAAACATGGCATTGGTGCTGTTCTGCTTAAAGAAGGTCGCCCCATAGAGTATGCATCGCGAGCACTGACGCCATCTGAGAGAAACTGGGCGCAGATTGAAAAGGAAGCCCTATCTGTTTTGTATGGCCTTGAGAGATTTGACCAGTACACTTATGGCAGACCTGTGAAAGTTGAGAATTATCATAAACCTCTTGCTGCCATATTACAAAAGCCTTTAAGCCAAGTATCCAAGTGTCTTCAGGACCTGATGATGCGGTATCACAGGTACGATGTTAATTTCGCATTTGTCAAGGGCACAGACTTACTCATTGCTGACACGCTGAGTAGAGCTCACCGAGATTATAGTGGAAATGATCAGGAGGAGCGTGCTCGAATCATACACGTCAATGTGTTTGGTGACCAGACAAGCGACTTGATGAGAAACGTGAAGCAACATCATGTGATGGTAGTCTGCAGACTGTGATGAAATTAGTGTTAGTGAGGGTTGGCCAGCAGATACGCGTGAAGCTCCTATGTGTACGTTGCCATACTTTGATGTACGTGACTGTTTAAGTGTTGTGGATGGAATTCTGGCGAGATCTTCAATCAAGAGAAGACTTCACAGTGCCCACCTAGGTCATGACAGTATGTTGCGTTGAGCAAAAGGAACCGTGTACTGTCCCAACAAGGCCAGTGACATTAAGCAAATAACCGATGTGTGAAACTTGTCAGGAAATGAAGCCACAGAACTCGCCAGAACCTCTGAGGCAGCATAGTGATGGTGATGAACCATGGCAAAAGATTGGTCTTGACTTATTTGAAATTGCAGGAAAGCACTATTTAGCAGTGGTAGACTACTACTCCAACTTCATCGAGATTGATTTGCTTACAACAACGACAAGTGCGCATGCTGTAACATTGCTTAAGAAGCGTTGTGCCCGTTATGGCATACCGAGAATGATTGTGTCAGATGGAGGTTCACAGTTTGCCTGTCATGTGTTTAATTCATTCATTTTACCTCATCACCAATGCATCAGAGAGCCAATGGAAAAGCGGAATCTGCCGTTAAAATCATGAAATCTCTTCTCAGAAAAACCCACAAGGAAGGAGGTGATCCTTATGAAGCAATGTTAGAGCAAAGGAACACCCCGCATCAAGACACTGGGTGTAGTCCAGCTGATATGATTTTCAACAGAAGAACACGTAGTTTCCTGCCTAGCATGAGCAGTAGCCCAAAGGACACCCTTGTGAAAGAGAAACCTGCGGCACGCAAGCGCAGTGTTAGGAACTCACATGACTGGAGGTCACAAAAACTCTCAGAAGTAGATGTTGGACAATCAGTGTTCTTTCAACACTCTGAAGGACGAAACTGGAAATTAGGCAAAGTTACTGACATTCTGTGTCCTAGCACTTATCAAGTAAGTGGTCCTGATGGAGCAGTGTACAGAAGAAATCACGTGCATATGAGACCAACGAAGGTCACACCAAAAGCCTGTGATGTGTCCCCTGGTATTCTGTCTCATTTTACCGATGTGACACCTTTGACACTACCGGAAGAGACTCCGCCAGCGTATAACCCAACTACAGAGCCTCCTGTAGAAAACAACCAGCTGCGTAGCATCAGGGAGAAGATATATTGCACCTACGAACAATGCTGAACAGTCGCTAAGTGCAAATCGACCAAGGTGCGAAATCAAACCGCTGATCCGCTTCAAAGATGACGTGACCAAGTAGAGACCATAAGTCATGGAGACTGCTAATACTGACATTGTTCATTTGTACAGTGGAAAGAACTTTTCATTTAAACCTCTGAGCATTGAATTTTTGAAGTGTTGTTACAGGTGCAATCTTTTAGAGGACTGCAGCTTGCACACTAACTGAACACAGGGTTGTTGGTACATCAAGAAGAAGATTTACTTAAAAAAAAAAATAATAAAAGATAAATGTAGTCTTCACCAATTTAAAGTCCACACAGGATTTAACTTGTGAAACGTACACGGCTACTGCCACTTGAATAAACTACGGCGTCTGCCAAATTGAATTAACTACGGCCTCTGCCAACTCTCTTGCGGAAAAAAAAAAACAAGTCCAATCTTCCCCTGGACTGGCATACTAACGAGATTCTAAAAAGTCTAATTTGAGAACGATTACATAATAAACATTGAAAGCTTATGTAATGAACCTGAAGTAAACAAACGAAGCTTCTAGAAAGTGACACTAGTTACTACAGGTTACGAGAGAAATCACACTAATTACGCAATGTTATTTTTGGTAACAAGTGTTAAGAAAGTCCTTTTCAGGCACGTGATTATTCTTAGTTGTTCAAGTTTTACAAGTGCCTTCGGATCCAATATGGCAATGGGCCATACGCCAATGTATGGGGACTAACAAAAAATGTCAGTAATCTGGTGTCATCCCCGTGTTTGGGGATAAACGGGCAGGCGGTTTCTCTGTTGTCTCTTTAGCGCGCTAAATTGCTTTAACTGGCAAGCTAAGCAGGCTACGATGTGAAAGAATTTCGAATATGTCCGGTCAATTTCACATTATGATCGGACATGATGTTCGAACATATCACCTACACATTTTGACTTCTTCCCTTGAAGTTATTCTCCATCCATAAAAGTAGGTTAACAGATCGTTTAAAGGACTCAAAATTGCCAATGTGACTAGCATTTCGTCTTTGGCGACGAAAAATACTGGTTTGGCCGCCATAATGGTAACTTCATTTCTCTACTGGTGTTGACAATCCATAAAATTATTTTCTCAGACATAATGTCCTTTAAAAAAATCATATTGAAAGATCTTTGTTTCTAAAACATTAAAAATAAGAAACGAAGTCAGTACATCCTTTTGCTTTGCTGTAAAGGATTTGATCAGACAATGTCCAATGACCGACACTGTTATTTCCAGCACTGGATAGTGAAGGTGAATATAAAAGCCTATATTTTGGGCTGTGACCGTCACCCCCATGAATATTTCTAAACTTATTAATGAAAGGTTACTTACAGCCATTGCTCACAAGGAAACTGGTCGAGAATCCTTTGAAATGAAGTGCAA
>OMLO01001119.1_pt1 | contig 19941 bp, 12 predicted proteins | sample 1674811 | NCBI WGS metagenome assembly OMLO01 (sample SAMN06265003, study PRJEB25207) | coral metagenome | isolation source: Coral host | place: Mexico:La Bocana,Puerto Morelos, Mexico | collected 2008-11-13 | reverse complement strand
TGATGACGTCACAAGTGGTACAAAGTGCATGACCCTATTGGACGTATATATACGTCCTTGGCAGTGAAAGGGTTAATCAGCTTATAGAAAGCTTTATCTTCTGGGTCCTTTCATACAAATTACTCCAATCTTGGCCTTAACAGCTTGTGTGATGGCTTGCTGTGAGAAAGAATGGGAGCCTGGGTGTGCAACATGTTACTACTGTGAATGCCAACCTAAACATGGAAAATATCTTCTCTAGAGTTTTACCAAGGGGCAACAGGGAGGAGAGAAACTTAATAAATGTTATAAAGTTCTTTATTTGCAATATAACTCAAAATAAAGTTAATTGCTTGACAATTTATTTTTAAAAGCAACTTGGAAACCTTTTTGGTGAGTTCCATTTGTTACTTTGAACAAGAACATTGCAAACAGTCAGTAGTTTTGATGTCAAGTTTCAGTTTGGTGTGCAATACATCTTTTCAGGAAACTGGATGAACAAGATGAGTAGGAAATAAATGCAATGTCAGCCCAGTTACAATTTGAGTTACGTCATCAGGGTAAAAAAGTTCTTCATCCTGTTATACAGCCTTGTACAACAAGACTTCTTTAATTCATACTTTCTACTTCTTGTGGTTGATGAGAACATTAACCATATACACACTGTATTAGTATTGATGGTTCTATAACTGTCTCCTCGTCTCCTTTTTTTCAGTATTATTTATTGAACTGCAAGAGCAGTATTCCTATTTGAATCACCCATGCATGTGTAAGATGGCCAAAACGGTCGACGTAGTTACGAAGGATACGAGTGTACGATTTTACGAGTTTATTGACAAATAGCGGAGACAAAAACAACAGGAACAAAATAACTAGTAACAAGTAACAAGTAACGAGTAACACAAGGGTTATTGAGAATATAACATTCGAACTAAAGTAGTGCTTGACTTGAGAACTTGATTATAGCTCAGAATAAACCAACTGAATTAACTGAATTTGCTGAACAAATGGTTGGCAATTTATTACAGATTGGAGGAAACTGTAGGAATAACTCCAAACCAAATAAGGCGAAGGAGTGTATTTGTTGCCCACGAATACAGCCGGATTTACTTAAGGGTACTTGGAGGTAACTTCTTCCACACAGCCAGATTCAGCTAAGAGAAGTGTGTGGGAATGAACCACCAACACATACCAAAATAACGTGTGTAAGGAGACCAAATTAATGCAGGATAAAGACGACACCGTGCTAATAAAAAATAATTAGAAAATTAGAACCGAAAATGAGCTAAGTGGTTTTGATCATCCTTCGAAGAATTTATGTAGCATTGTTTTGAGTAGAAGGCACGATGGCCTCATGTATAGTGCGTGCGACTCCGTGTCGAGCACTCCAGTTGTGTTCCATGACAAGACACTTAGCTCTCACGGTGCAATGTTCTCCGGTGTATAAATGGGTATCGGTGAATTAACTGCTTGGGGGTGATCCTGCGATGGACTTGCATCCCATCCAGGGGGAGAAGAAATACTCCCAGTCGCTTCATGCTACTGAAACCTGGATAAGCTCAGGACTGATGAGCCACTTGGTTCATATTCAGACTTTATTTTATTTTGATCTCAAAATTAACCAAGAATTGACCTTTGACCTTCGACCTCTGACTGATTTTGGACTTCTAAAATCTGATCTGTTTGATCTCTCAGAATTGTATGATTTCTCAGGATACAAAGTGAAGGCTGGTTTCCATATGATCGCGGACGATCGCGGATCGCAGATCGTTTGCGATCATATGGTGTACGGTCAAGATACTCGTCCCTCGAAAACGAAACACCACCGTTTGAATTCGCTCTTTATTGTTTCACTTCTGCGTGTGTGCGGGTATGCGATTCAACTGAAAATGATAAGATGAATACAAATTGTATAAATTATTTTAAAGATAAAAAACAAAAAGCACAACGGAAAACACGACACAAATACTTACAAACTGTGGTGAAGGTAGAAATATGCCAAAAGGTTGCCGAGAACGGCGAAACTGCAGCAACTAAAAAAATCTAAATCAGAAGGGCGAGTACAACACTAACCGAACTTGGAAGAAGAGTTATGCGTAAGAACGCCGAAACAAACTTATATAGCTACAAGAAAAACATGCAAAGAAGACTACAGGGAATAATTACAACATACTAGTTAACACTTAAACAGTATTACAACACATACACGCAACAATACATACTTGACAACGAACCACGCAATTAACACATTGAAAATTTCTATTCTAGTTTCTACATGTGGAAACTCACTTCTAGGATCGTCTGCGATCCTGCGATCGTGATCGCAGACGATCGCAGAAGACAGAACCATGTTCTATCTTCTGCGATCGTTTGCGTTCGTCTGCGATCGTCTGCGATCGTGCACAACGCGCGTGTAATTTTGACACTTCCGCTGACCGAACATTCGGCTCTGCGATCGTCTGCGATTATATGGAAACAACTCTCTTTACGATCGTCTGCGATCTGCGATCTACGATCTGCGAGTAGCGCCGGGGACGAGAATGATATTTACTTCATAGAAAGTGTAGGCATACGGCCGTTTTTACGCATTAGTTGTCAGATACAAACACAACGAGAGCGGAAATACCGCACAAAGCACTTTCTATGCTGTAATTTGTTTATTTTATACTTACTAAGATTTTAACTGCCAACGTTCTAATAAAATTTATTTGCTTTTTTATTCAGCAGAACAATAAGCCTAGTCAATTGTGTTGTGCGAACACTAAATATTTTTCGTACAGAACGTTTACCTCTTCATTTTTTTCTTCTTCTTTTGCCATGCTTTTTTTAAGTTGCTTTCTTCGAGCTTCAAGACATTTTCTTGCGTGGTCAAGTTCTCTATCATTGATACTACTCGTCAGTGGGATGTTTGCCAATTTGTCATCTTTCAAAAACTTGATGGTTCGTAATCCTCTCCCGCTTAAAGTAAATTGAGACACATCTCTTTTGATTTCTTCAACTTCTCCTGTCTTTTCCTTCTGTTTTGGAATTCTCTAGCAAGCTAATGTCTTGTCGACTTTTTACCCGAGTGTTTTTGTTCTGCTGTTCCTTGATGAAATCCTCAACGGGTAACTTTCCGCTATTGTCTGCGGTTTATAGCTCATTTGCGAGAAAGCTAGTGTAAAATTGTAGAAAATCTACAAATGGTTGAGAATCACTAAAGATTGAAGAGGGGCCAAAAACAACGTGAACGCCGTTGCTAACTGGCTGATTCATTTTGACACCTGATTCGGATGAAACGCTTTTCCCACGTGTTAGAAAGTCGTATTGCGAAGAAGAAATTTACGTATGGATTTTTCATGCGATCGATTTTATTCCAAAATCTCTGTAAATACGAAATAAAAGTTTTTATAGTACTATTTGCCGTTAAAAACGCTAAAATACGAATCCAACAAGTTTTCAAAATAGCACAAAACCGAAATTCCAGATTAAAATTACTAATACATTTCTTGCCCAATATCAAGCCCTTCCCCTAAAAATAGAGAAATACACGGAATCTTAGTCCTTCATTTATTGAAATGATCACGTCACCTTACTGTTACAGCGCGTATTGTCCAATCTATAGATAACCCTTTTCCCGTTTTAATCATATCAAGAAATTCAAGTTTTCGCAATTTCTTCTACTTTGGACATTTACAAATAGACGGGGGGCAGTTTCCCTTTGCGCAATTTTGAACGCACCAAACATCCATAGCCTTGTTTCCTTTGTAAGGACCCACGGCTTTGCACTCGTTGGGTTTAGGAGCGTTGGTTGGTGGAGGCTCAGTAGGTCTCTGGGTTGTGGGCTCAGGAGGCATCTGGGTAGGAGGCGGAGCCTCTGTTGGAGGAGGCGGGGGCACGCTTCCGTCGCTTTTAGTAATCATGATGTCTGCACAGTTAACGAAGGTCTCCTGCTCTCCTTTACCCATTCCACAGTTACCAGGTCCATCGCAACCCCAGCTGTTAGCCACCCTCCACCACCACTGAATCACGCAGTGTTCGCATATCAGGCCTCTGGGAAGCTTCAGCTTGATCTCAAACACCTTGTTTCTCTTGGAGTTTATTTTCCACTTCGTATCGCCATTGGGCTGCTTCAGAACGTACGTCAGTTTCTCTTGCGTAATGGGTCCTTTTCCAATCTTACCCAAGCTGAACGTGAAGTATCCCTGATGGTTGGATGTCACATCGACCAGCACCTTAATCTCCTCTCCCTCCCTGTAGGTCTTCGTGATGGTTCCTGTCGCGTACTCTCCGGGGAATGTATACAGCGCTTCGCCCTCTTTGAAGTGGTACGGATCCCCACAGACCCCGCACTTGCCGTTGTTAGTATCCCATTGAACGCTAAACCCGCCACAGTTCAGCTCGTTGTCCGTGTCCTGTCTTGGTGTTTTAAAGCCGTATCGCCAAGCTGAGTTCCGACTTGCAGGATCGATAAGTCTACCATGGCCTAGAACTACGATTATTGCATTTAGCGCAACAAAAGCTCCAAACATCGCTTTCATCTTGCATGTGCTTGGTTCGGCACCTTCTTGGCTTCTGTAATCTCGAACTGATAGCACCTCAGATTATAAGCCTTGCTGAAGTATTTTACGTGATGTTCAGTGTCGAATCAGTTGTGTTGTTGAAAGTAAACTCGGCACAGGTATGTTGAAAGTTCTGTGAAAGATGTCCAGTGTTGGAAAGACATACGATCAGAAGTTCTGTTCGTTGTATTCGCACCTTTGTAGCTTAAGAATAAGCATGTCACTCTGGCACAGTGAAAGAGTACGCAATTTACACACAGCTGATTCTAAGCCTGGGTACAGGTGATCAATGGTAAACTTGGGTGTGAATGTACAGTTTTGTGAGCGAAGAAGAGTGGGGTGGGTGAAGAGGGAAGGGCTCGACAAAACACTCTTTAAAATGATTACTCTTTTGGAGGAATTCGCTGAAGTTACGAGTATTCTTCCTTCCAAAGAAATGGGCTACCTTTATTCCCTTAATCATCATTTTATTTTATGTGAAGATGATTTCAATGACAAAGGCATACTCAGAAAAGAGTAGACTAGACTAGACTGACAAAAAATCCACCTTCTCATGCAATCCTTTCAAAATCCACCTTCTCATTTGGTAAAAGTATAAATTGTTCTGCGTCTGGGAATTCAGGGCTGCAGGTTTGTTGTACTGGAGCTAGCCGCATTCATTTGCAAGCAATTTGATTTTTTTTTATTCGTTGTTTCTTCAATCGAAGAAAAAACTGATTTAATCTTTGAGCACCGGTTTTATCATCATCGCTGTAACCCGGCTTGTACTCGCCAATTTCTGTGGAATACATGATCATATCATTGATGAAATGTCCATTCCGTGTGAGTTTACTTTCGCAAGAGGGATGTTCTCTTCTTTGCTAACATATCTAGAAAAGCCGCTTAACTCAATGCCCCCCAAACATGATTGAGCACGCTAAAGTGATGAATCTGTTGTAACTTAATACCGTCTAAACCATACACAGAAAGTAAATAGAGCGCATTATTTGATTCTTTTACTCCACGAATCTTGGATAATCTTTCCAAATTAGTACTGGCTTTTCCCAAAAAAATGTTGAAAAAATTAGCAAAGCGAAGTAAACCACTTTCTCGCCAGAACTGATATCGGCTGACAAGCTCCCAGTCGTGTCATTTTTCTTTCTTGAGATTGTTTCAACAAATTTTGCAGTCCATTTCATTGCAACAAAATAGGAAGGCAGCTGTTTAAATAAAATACCACGTTTGTCTCATCCGACAAATATGATTTGGAAACCATAAATATCAAGGTGACAAATGAAGAACAGGATCGAAAATTTGACGAAAATTTGACTTCAAACCAGAAGAGAGTTTTGTTTTAGAAGTAAAGAAGCCACTAAATTGTGGACCCAGAACTAAATAATTATAAATCACATGTATTTATGGAAAAACGGTACACTTGTGATGGGGCAAATACTTTACATCGGTGAGAAGGGTGGAGAGAGAGTTTAAAAAAACAATCAAGCAAAATGCTGACTACACCGACTTAATTCTGAATTGAACTTGTGAAAAATAAATTCTAAACCTTCGAATTCTCCAGTTTCGCGCTCCTCGGCTCGTTCCGCGAGCCGATTTTTTCCCGTTCTCCCCGGGGGCCTGTTCGAAGGCTATCGTTTCTAGGATCCCATGTGCTATCCATCTCAGTTGGACTCGCAATGAAGTGAAATAGACCACTAAAAAAAACAAACCCTTAAAAACGCTTCGTCTGGTATGTTGATGCGCACTACAAGAGAAACTTTTTCCTTTGCAGTCAATTACGTAGCGCGTGTCCTAGGGCGTGATTTTTGCCCTCTCTTCGATGGTAGTCTTCGAATAGTTATATCCCTCACCGGAAGTGTGTCCTCAGGTGACCAGAATGTTCCATTCATCGCACTTTCAGGGTAATTTTGGGCAATTTCTGAGGGACTTTCTTGGTAAATAAATCAAAAGAGTGTGCATGTTTAAAGGGTGTTCATAGGTCCATTTTTCTGGATCGAAACATATTTTAGTGAGCTTTCAGTTCCCGCCTAATTTATTTTTTCATCGTATCAGGGAATCGTCGGTTTTGTCGTTGTGGAGTGTCACACAAAGCTTGTTATAAGCTGTCTGGAAAGAAGGAAGTACGCGAGGAAGATAACCGCATGATTTCTATCAATACTCGTTGTAAAAGAGACATTTTCACGAAGTTGCTCAGGAGTGCAAGATTTTGTTTTTCCAGATCTTCGTTGAAGCACTTAAAAAGCGGACTGTAGCAGCTTGTAGTTTTATTATCCAATTAAATTTAGCGCGAGCCCAATCACAAGCATTAATCAAAATTAAGGTAGTATCATATGTTGCTTAGCAACGTCAGTTCGTGAACGGTGGGCTCAAACCGTATATGTAAATTTTAACTGGAACTAAATCTCCCCAAGTTTGCACTACATCTGATGAAACAAGGCACTTCAGACCATATTTGTTATTTCCATGTTTTGTTATAGATCTATGCATGATACAAGTGAAAGAGCACTACTAAAAAGGAAGTGCATTTAAATTCCGTTACTCTTACAGTTTACATTGTCAAGTCTACAGATACTGCCATTGGTTTCTAACTATACAGGAAGACTTTTAACTAGATGACATCTCTTGGCCCTATTTACACTTGCAATGTGTGGCTGGACAGTAACCGTTGGCGCAATTTCTTCTGCACCATTCATCCATGGATGTGTTCCCTATGTAGTGACCTGTAGCTGAGCATTTCCCCGGTTTAGAGGTTGGTAGAGGCTCGGTAAGTTTCTGTGTTGTGGGCTTTGGAGTCTTCTGAGTAGGAGGCGGTGGCTTTGTTGGAGGAGGCGGGGGCACGCTTCCGTCGCTTTTTGTGATCGTGATGTCGGCGCAGTTAACAAAGGTCTCCTGTGGACCTTTCCCCATCCCACAGTTACCAGGCCCATCGCAGCCCCAGTTGTTTCCTACCCTCCATCACCACTGCATCACGCAGTGCTCACATGTCAGGCCGCGCGGCAGTCTCAACTTGATCTTGAAGACGTCATTTCCTTGCGAGTTTATGTGCCACTTGGTTTTCCCATTGGGCTGTTTCAGTTCATACTTCAGCTTCTCTTGGGTAATGGGAGGAGTTCCGATCTCTCCCACACTGAACATGAAGTATCCCTGATGGTTGGAGGTAACATCCACGATGACTTCAATCTCCTGCCCCTCTTTGTACGTCTTGGTGATGGTTTTTGTCGCGTACGCTCCCGGGTGGATGTACTTGGGTTCTTTGAAATGGTACGCATCACCGCATACACCACACTTGCCTTTGTTTTTGGACCATTGGACATTAAACCCGCCACAGTTTAGCTCGTTGTCCGTGTCTTGCCTCGGTGTTTTGAAGCCGTATCGCCAAGCTGAGTTCCGGCTAGGTGGGTCAATAAGCCGACCATGGCCCAGAACTAGGACAATCAAAGATAATGCAACAAAAACTCGAACGATCGCTTTCATCTTGGGGTGAGTCTCGCGTCGTTCGAAGTGTTTGTGATATGTTACTGATTCAAAATTAAATTCTAGCCTTTACTAAAGATGTTCACGTGATCTGGGTTTAATCAGCTTCGAAAGATGCGTTGCGCAAGTGTTAGCTCATCGTTAAAGTGTACAAACAAGATGCTTATAAGATTTATTGTGTTAAGGATACATATAAACAAAGAATGGATGCACTATTTTGACACCTTCATCGTTTGTAAACAAAAGTTTTAGAACAGCTAACGAGTATTTTCACAGTTGACAAGTTCGACGCAGCTGATTTCAAATGGAAAGTCAAAATAAATTTATAGATATTTTTGCAACAAATAAAATTAAAACCAAGAGAATACTTTAGCAAAATTCTCTAATGTTTTTGCTTTTGCCTGATCAAAAGTGAGACAGATTGTCAGACCCAGGCGTCAGACTCATATATCAATTAGATTAGTCACACGCCTTACACCCTTCAAAAGGTTGAAACCTTTTATGTCCTCACTGTGTCAAAAACAGAAGGAGATATGAAGCGGTAAACAATAAAAAAACGAAGCACAAAAACAATCGAATATTTTAACGCTTCTTCTTACCATGCACGATTCATAAAACTGACTGGTAAGAGGGAAATTTTGGGGTCAGCTGTTTTTAATTTTTTCTTTGTTTTAAGAGGTGTACAAAAAGTGATTTATTAGGGCTGGTTCACACTAGCGACGGAAGCGACGGAAGCGGAGTCGTAAGCGGGGTCGGAATCGGAAGAAAGTTCTGATCTAGTGTGAATCGGTACGACCGAAGCGACAGAAGCGGAAGCGGAATCGGAAGAAAAAGAAACTCTTCTGATCCTTCCGACTCCGCTTCCGATTCCGATTTTTGAGTTACACTGGATCGTAACGCTCCTTGCGCTTTCGATTCCGACTCCGCTTCCGATTCCGTCGCTAGTGTGAACCAGCCCTAAAGATTATCAAACACGAAAGACAAATTCAATGCATTTCAAAAACATAGTGATGAGAATTGAAAACACGATGCATAGGAGAGTGGTTTTGACAAAGTTTGAAGTGTTGGCTTTTTCAGTTGTCATTGCTTTTTCCTATTTTCATCAAGGGGTATTAAAATAGAATGTTCATGTCTCGGAACTATCGGTCTGCTAAGTACAATGCTAGTTGGTCGTAACTTTGCTTCTCTGGGGCACAGTTTAAATGACGAGAGTTCCCTCACAGAAACATTATATTACTTTAATAGAAATCTCTAGCTCATACTTTGAAGGTGTGCAAAAAGCGATTTATTAAAGATTATCAAACACGAAAGACAAATTCAATGCATTTCAAAAACATAGGGATGAGAAATACGCTGGGAAACTATCAGATGACAGTTCCCTCACAGAAACACTATATTACTTAAATAGAAATCTCTAGTTCATACTCTAATTCTGAACAGATCATACAAAACATCACGTTTGTCTCATCCGACAAAAATGATTTGGAAACCATAAATATCAAGATGGCAAATGAAAAACGGGGTCGCAGAGAGTTTTTTTAAGAATTAAAGGCGCCACTAAATTGTGAACCCAGAACCTGTTGCCTCGCTTCTTTGTGCCTCGTGGCACATAAGGCCTTGAACTAACTGTTAATTAATCACATATATATGGAAAAACGGTACACTTGTGTCGGATGGAGCGAATACTTTGCATCGGTGAGAAGGGTGAAGAGAGGTTGTTGTACTCGACAAAAGTATTATTCTATTTCCTACTTTTTTTCCATCTTCAGTAGTTTTTCGAGATTCCTGGCAAAAGTTACACTGTTTATAAGAATTACTGTCGTTTTTCATTTAGCTATTCAACAAAGACCTAAAACCGACATTGACATTGAATCGGTACCAGTTCTGATCTGTCGTGATATCAAAATGATATCATGTCAAGTTAATGTAGTTCCTGAAATTTCAAAAATTAAAACAGTGTAGTTGTGACAAGGTAAACACGGAGAAGTTTTGTCAAAAGCGCTACGTAAAACTGTTGTTTTCTTTGAAATGCAACTCCCAGAAGATATGCAAAGGAAATATCACACCTTTATTGTTCCTACAAAGTGTGTCATTGTACAACAGAAAAAATACACACAGCTGATTTCAGTTGAGCTCACGTGGGCTTCTATCGTATAATTTCAATGGAAGTATAAGACATCTCCGATCACTATTATATATTTTTTACGTTTGTAGTAAAACCCGCTGAGTTAAAAGCTCGAAAGAGAGTCAGTAAAAATAATACTGGCTCGTATATATATTTTTCACGTTTGCAGATGATATAACCCTTGGAGTTAAGAAATCGGAAGAGAATCAGTAAAAATAATTTTGACGTGTCTTTTTGTCAGCTGGTTCCAGCGCAATGATATACTTACGTTGTGACATTTCGTTTCGTTTCTGCAACAATTCAGGGGTGAAAAGAAATCAAGAAAAATGCTAACCCCAGCCACTTAATTCTGAATTTTCAACTTGAATTGTTGAAGATAAATTTCTAAACCACCGTAAATAATTTGGAAAGGTGTAGTTATAACGCTATCACCTTACCAGGGTAAAGAATTTTTTTTCTTTTCAACTCTCGAAGCGTCAGCTTTTTGAATCACTATGGAGGTTAATTAATCAGCCAAGTTGTTCACTCGCCCTCCCTTCCTAACGTGAACTATTAGCTCTTTTTATTTACGGGTAATCCAAAGTTTGGAAACTGAAATGTCTGAAATCGTGATCATCAGTGCATATGCGGTTGTACCCAATGTCGTTGTATAGCGCGCCTGCGATCAGGGGTCCTGACGAGCGCGAAAAACAGAAATCTACGAATTCTTCAGTTTCGCGCCCCTTGTCTCGCTTCGCTCGCTAATTTTTTCCCGTTCTGCCCGGGAACCAGTTCACAGGCTATCGTTTGTAGGACCCTATGTGCTATTCATCTAAGTTAGTCGTAGATGACCAAGAAAAAAAACAAACCCTTAAGAACACTCCGTCAGGTATGTTGGTGCGCACTACATGATAAACTTTTTCCAAATATTTCTTAGCAGTGAACTACGTAGCACGTGTCCTAGTGTGTGATTTGTGTCCACCCTCACAGGAGGTGTGTCCTCAGGTGACCAGAATGTCACGTTCCGCATTACAGTTCAGGATAATTTTGGGCCGAGAATTTCTAAAGAATGTTTTTTTGGTAAATAAAGCAAAAGAGGGTGTTTACAGGGTGTTCATAGGTCCATTTTCTGGGTCATAACATATTTTACTAAGCTTTTAGTTCCTGCCTCATTTATTATTTATCAGGGAAGCGTCGTGTTTTTCATTGCGGAGTGTCACACAAAGAGCATTTTAGGCTGTTTTGAAGGATCGATGAAGGAAGGAAGAACGGGTATTTTTTTGCTTCTCGGGGTTTTTTAAAGATCACGAAATTCCGCTGGGAAGTTCTTTCACAGAAACACTCTAATGCTTAAAAAGAAATCTCTAGCTCATAATCTACCTCTAAACAGACTCCCACAAAACAAAATCTTTTTGTATAGCGCAAAGAGGCCCGGTGACGGCCGAGTCAACGCTCTTTTGTCTTACAGTGCATGTGGGTAGCGGTTTCGTACGAGATGACAACGTCTGTCATGTAAACACGAGAAATGAGACAAGAGTCGTGGAGTATTATGGAGGAAGGTTTGGAAAATGCAGGTAATGTTTTACCTGACTGGGCGAACGAGGATGAGGGAAGAAGTCGTACCGAGATTGAGAACAGGTGCGAGGAGCAGGGAAAAGAAAAAAAAGTACGTTTCTTCGTAGAAAAGGACTTGGAAAGTATCCTAGAACAGTCTCAGTCGAGTGGGACTAAACGAAATACAAAATGGGTGGTGAAGCTATTTCAAGGTAAAAAGTTACTGTTTTGCTTTGTATTTAACAAAGTCATTGAGCAAACTGTTTATGTGATATGTTTTTAAAAACGTTATTCAGTTAGATTGTTTCATATAGTCAGTTCGTTCTATGAAAAATTCAGATCTTTTCAAAATATATATATGGTCAGCTGTTAGGCCCAGATCAGACCCCGTTTTGCTGCCATGTCGAAGTAAGTTCGGCAAAAGCACGGCAGAATCACGGTATCTGAAAGAAACGTTTGAATGAAGTTCGGCAAGCTATTAAATTCGACAAGCTCTGCCGTGCTTCACGACTCTGGCACGGCAGCGATTCAAACGTCGGGCAGGCTTTTGCTGCACTAAACAAAATTCACAAATCACTTGTTAATGTATTTTGGTGGGTATGCGTATCCACTTGGTGTTAAGAGGAGAATTGTTACGAGGCTTCGGTAAATCCTGAATTTGGTTCAGTTTCAGTTTTCAGGTATTTATTATCACGCACTATTTACAGAAAAAAACAACAACTTAACGTACATGTAAGATGGTTTACAGTGCTTTAGGAAAAAATAAATACAGATAGAAATTAACTGGAAGAAACAATATTTAATTGTGTACAGTGACCAAAGTAGCCAATGAGCTCTCCAGTTGGTCACTGTCATGTAGATATAAGTTAGCGTTGGCCGCATGTTCAACTCTGGCATGACGTCTGAATCAGAATTTTCTTTATCCATGCTTCGGTCAAACCTAATTGCAGTTCAGTATGGCAGAAGCACAACGTCTAAACTGTGTGTTATAAGCTCAAATTGTTGAATTTAAATAAAAGATGCTTAACATAGTTAATGAATTCCTCCAGGAATGAAATTCAAGTGTGTCTGAGTACTGCCCGCGGCAGTGATCAATCAGAATGAGATACTGTTTTGATGTCAAGCGAGAGTTGACTGAGTATCAATGGGATGTCCATTAAGTGTTGATCAGGATGTAGATTGGGTATCAATTGACACTCAATCACAGAGATTTGTAGTTTAAGTGATCGGTTCCTTCTTGCATAACCAACCTTCATATAGTTTTAGATAAATTAAAGTGCAACAATATTAACATTGAAGCACATTTGGAGGGTTTAATCAAGGTCAATTTTCTTAAAGAATACCTTCAAACTGGGACGCGATGAAGGTAGCAACACATTTGTATTAACTCATTCTTTCAACCGACAATCAATTTTTCTCAGTTTCAAAAAAATTGTTCACACAGATTGGTGTCAGGAAAGGAGCATTTCGACACCACTTCTTGAAATGGATACAACGGAGTTAGACCAAAACCTGGCAAGATTCTATGTTGAAGCAAGAACAATAAAAGGTGACGAGTACAGTCGTTCAGCTCTTCTTGGTTTTCGCAGTTCAATTGAACGATACCTAAACAACAATGGTGTAACACTGAAATTGTCTGGAAACCAAATGTTTCAAAACAGCAACAAAATTCTTGATGCCAAGCTGAGAATCAACCGCCGTGCTGGCAAAAACAGTGTTCAACACAAACCAGTTATTGTAGTGTCCGACCTTGAAAAACTTCGCACCAGCGCCTTTCTTAGTATGGCAACTCCAGCTGGACTACTGAGAAGAACATGGTTTTACGTTTCTCTTTACTGGTGCAGGTGTGGAAAAGAGGGCCAGCGAGATCTTCGCCGTGAAAGTTTCAAATTTACACACGATGCCAATGGCCGCGAGTTTGCATTCATGGCTCGGGGAGAAGCCACAAAAAATGGTGGAAACAGCAAGCATTGTGCTGAAACAAGGCTTTATAGTACTGGGGCAGATAATGATGCGTTTGCCAGTCTAAAACTTTATGTATCAAAACTAAATCCATCATGCATGTCATTTTACCAACATCCAAAACAAGGCGTGACAAACGCTGATGCTGTTTGGTATGAAAAGAGACCACTTGGTATTAACAAGCTAGGTGAAATGATGAAAAATATATCTGCTGGAGCAAAGCTCTCTCAGATATACACCAACCATTCTGTCAGGACAACTGGCATAACCTTGCTTCCAAGCACGAATGTTCCAGACTGCCACATCATGTTCGTTTCAGGGCACAGTACCAGACAAAATAAAGCTCAGCCATCAGGTTTGCAGCTGGAAATTGTCTCTGGCACCAACTCAGATGCACTTGCGGATCAAAACGCAAAGGGCACACAAGTATCCACTGTTATGGGCGCTCCACTTGTTCAAAGCTTGAATTTGATAGCTTCCAAACTGTTAACGTCAAGCAATATTCAAGAAACCATTCAGGTATTTTTCAGTTTACAGAACTGCTCTGATGGCAAAAACTGAGTTTCTAGTATTTTGAATAATAAGTAAAATTATCCTATCGCTTTGACTAGTTCTTACTTATCTTTTAGAAAACAAACAAAAATAACAGCATTAACTGTTTTTGTTTCTTCATTATATAAAACTGATCGATGCCTTATTGTTGTGTTTCTGTTCAGTAACTGACACCAGTAACACTCGCCTAATGGTACAAATGCTGCTTTTTGTTTGTACCACATTTTGACGTCGTCTGTGATGAATTACTGAACAGATGCACAGCAAGCAGAATGCAATATATTTGCTAAGTAATTTAATTTGAAGTTCAATTTTACTTTCACTGTGATTTTCTATTCAGGACAGTGGTGAGATTTCTCTGAACAAATCAAAAATCTTTACTATGTACAGCAACTTATGAGTTTGCTTCAGTGTTTATAGACAGTAGAGCACATCAAATTGCTATTTTTCTGTTTTTCAAAGTGAGAAGCTTTTTTTATTTTATTTTATTTTTTTTTTGGAATATACAAGCCTTTTTTGAATATTTTGTTGTTTTATCATATGATAAAATAGATGCAATCTGTTGCTGCTGAGACTACATGTACCATGACTGAAGGAAAATTGCCATTGGTACTTGTCCTGTATACTGGTGGGACAATAGGAATGAAGAAACTTAATGATAATGGTAAGATCATTGGTTTTCTTAATAACACTGTCTAAAATAAGAAAGATACAATGTTTAAATACCACATTTCCAAACATGAAGGAGAGAGTTGAAAATATAACGCAGAACAGAGTATTTTTGATGTACAATAGTTGGAAATGTGGTGAAACACTCCCTCAAGTGTTCATTATATCTTCTCGATTCAATCTACATTGTTTAACAAACAAGAAAAATTAATGGAGGCTGCTGTTATAAAATTTTAAAAAGAAATGCTAGATATTAAAATCTGATATCCATAACTTACAGTAATTTTCCTTTTGCTTAACTTGATAACTTTTTTAAAGTAAATGAGTTTAAGTAGTTCAGCTCCAAATTTGAACTAAAGTGGTGTAAAGTCAACTCTTTTTTGTAAGCAGACACCCTTGGCCAGGAATTGGATAAAGTGTCCTTTAACAGAGTTGACGTGTACACTTTCAAGAATTATTTTATAAGAAAAAAAGGGGTAAAAGGGGGAATTGAAAACAGCGTCCAAAAGTAGATCAATCTGCTTATGAGGGTGTCTGTTAGCAGAGAGCTGACTGTACTTGTATCTTCAAAAAACCTGTGAAGTGTCTCAACTGAACTTACCATGTTAATTGACATTTTGTTTTCCTCAGAACCCTGTGTCCTTCATTTAAATTTATTTGTCAATGAACTGAGAAGGCTTCAAATGCTTCATGATCCAAGTTGTAGTGTGTCACATGCAAGTGACGCGGATTCCAGACAAAGACTAGCTATGTCGTAAGTGAATAACAGTCCATTATTGTGAACAATCAGTCAGTAGATAAATATAGTATTTAACACCACAGGGCAGAGATACAATTTTTTTTTGAGTGCTATTATTAATAAAGACATGCTTTTAACACAGGAAAATAAAGTTCATGTCTTGAAGCCATTGCATAATTTTTTAATTATATACATTAGACAAACTGCAGACAACCATGAAAAAGGCTGCACAAAATGACATAAGTATCGTCCCTGGTGAAGAAATATGAAAATAGGCCACTCAGGTCCTGGATAAAGTTAACATAGAAATTTTGTGAGTAGTGTATTTTCCAGTAAAACATACTTGTCTATACAATAAAAGACAAATATTTTTTTGTAATTTGTCAACAAAGACATGATAATTTTTAAACAAGAAAAGTCTGAGACATTGTACATGTACATGTATATCCTGGTTTGAAATTCAGTGTACTATAATTTACTTCTACTGAAAGAAAAGTCATCTACATGTAGAACTATTTTTACATTAAGTGATCATATTCTTTACTAGTAGTCTTTTTTTAAGTTACTGAACAGCACAATAAAATACATTGAATGTTTTGAGTATTTTTGGTGAATATATTTTGGTGACAAGTACAATGTAGAAGTATAAAGTTAAGAAGTTAAAACTGACTTACATGTAAGTTTTATTTTGACTAAAATTGTTTAGTAATGATAGATTCTCTTATTCACGTAGTGTTACTAAGCTGGGTAGTAGGATATTGTATGACATCAAAGAGGCTAGTACCGTCAAGGAGTCTGCAGACACTAGTATTGAGGACTGGATTGATGTGGGAACGGAGATTGTCAGTAACTATGATGACTATGATGGTTTCGTCATCCTGCATGGGACAGACACTATGGCCTTTACTGCGTCTGCTCTTTCCTTCATGTTCGAGAACCTTGGCAAACCTGTTGTTCTCACAGGAGCACAGGTAAACCTGTGGATTAGTATATGCATTTTGTAACATATATAACATATATTCAAACCTCTCTGCAATGGCCATCTAGTTGACAGAGAAAGTGGTCATTATAGACAGGTGGCTGTTACACGGAGGTAGGAGTGTAATATGATACCTGTTTTTTGGAGAGGGGTGTAACACTGTTATTGTTAAAAACTGCTTATTGTAGCATGTAAAGACGTAACGCAATCGAGATATATCAATGAAACAATACCAAATAGAAACAGAGACCAATGACAGGCAGCATGGATCGCATTTTGTTGCCTGTGACCTTAAAAAAAATTCCATATTACAGTGTACACCTTTCCTTAGTCATTTATAAATTATGGCTGTTGTTGAGAGGTTTAGTGGCTGTTGCTGTTGTGGAGAGGTGGCCATTGTCAAGAGGTTTAGATGAGAATGTATGTAAGGATCATCTACTGAGACGTACATTGTAACAAGTGCCGTTTGAGACAGGTGGCTGTTGTTGAGAGGTTTAGTGGCTGTTGCTGTTGTGGAGAGGTGGCCATTGTCAAGAGGTTTAGATGAGAGTGTATGTAAGGATCATCCGCTGAGACATAACAAGTGCCGTTTGAGACAGGTGGCTGTTGTTGAGAGGTGGACGTTAATGGGAGTTCCAATTTGAGACAGAGTATAATGTTTCCTTTAAATTTATTCACAGGGCGGGATGGCAGCCATAAATCACTTTCTAGGTTATTTTACATCAAAGTTGATTGACTCCTTACTAGAAAACTTGCTCAAACATCTAAGGGTGCCGGTAAATACCTCAGTTACCGGTAATTATGTGTACTGGATGATCTTCTCTGAATGACACATAACCTCACTTGAGAGAAAATATAAACAGGAGGGGAGAAGTGTCACTGTTGCACAAGACTCCCCTTCCATTTCACAGTATTAACTGCATTTAGCCCATGTTACATGTAGGTATACTTTTTATGTACCTTTCCATGAAAATATGAAAATTTGGCTGCTTGTTTCATCACATTGCAGACTCCAATTTACGAGACAGTAACTGATGCAAGAGATAACCTGGCTGGAGCATTACTGTTTGCTGGACAGCATGCCATCCCTGAGGTAAAGACTTGATCTCAAAATAATCAAGATATCTATATATTGTACTGTACAAATAATGATATTGTTAGTTCACCACCATAAATGCTCACCCTAAAAGCAGATATATGCCAAGGTGATCAAATTTTGATTAACTGTTGATCACCTTGGCAGTGACTAACAATGCAGTGGAACCATATTATTTGAATGGCTACCATCCCATAGCCTTCTTTAGATCAGACAAAAAAACTCAATTGTTCTCCTATTTAAGATTCTACTAAATATGGCCATGTCACTTTACTTATTAACCACATTTGGCAGGAGTTTTATTAAGGGTCAAGCACTGGGCAAATTAACTCATTGTGACAACAATTTTGTCTGCCTCAGACTGGTTTGACCATCAAAAGGACGTTTTTCTTATAAAGAAATTCGGTGCAAAAAGTTTTACCTGCCTGTGAAAACCAATAGACCAATTTCAATATTATTAAAATTCAGCCTAAAACAAAGTACGAGGCTCTGGGGAATAACTAGAGAGCTTGTGGAGTGTCTTGCTGAGGTCTATTGCCTTCCATATGAAAATGTGAATGAATCCCTCGTATTTTTGTAGTTTTCTGGTGGTCTGCTTAATAAAACCCGTCTTTCAGAAAATGCAATCTCATTCCTATCCTGTAGCCCCAGCCATTTAACCCCAAAAAACTAGTCAATGCTAGACAAGAGCTGTATACAGTCCACAACTTAAACCAATCTTAATTAATCATTCTACATCAACACATCTTGTTAATTTGTAGCTGAGCATCAGTTGTTGTTCATACAAAATTAATGTTCTAAAGAAGAAAAACCTTCTGAACTTTCACAACTGTACATTGCATGAATGGTTAATATTATTTCGATGTCCTGTAGGTGACCATTTTCTTTGATGGAAAGCTTTTCAGAGGAAACAGATCCACAAAGGTTAATGCAAAGAGCTTCAGTGTATTTGATTCACCAAGCATTCCTCCACTGGCAAGACTAAACAGCAATGGAGATGGTAAGTGAAAGGGATAAACTTTAGGATTAATCACCAGCTTATATCATTCCCAGTTGTAACTTGCTTCGCAGGTTTTAGTTTGTATATGAACTAAGTGCCCATCAGTCTGGAGCTTATCCCATATTCTGTATCATGAAACAACCAGGCGTCTCCTAGTTGTTTCATGATACAGAATCCGGGATAATTCTACTCCTTCCTGGGTGGGATGCTTGTTCATTGCAGGGTTACCCCCACATTAAATCTTCTGGCCTCCATTTATTTACACACCTGGGTGGAAAGAGGCCTTGTAAGAGTAACCATAATGTCCCTGGCTAGGGCTCAAGCTAAGATAACTCAATCTGGAGATGAGCGCACTAATCATGAGGCCACCGCTCTATCCACAATTTGCTCCACAAGTCTACTTTAAATGAGGCCTCTCATTTTCTGATTTAACTTGTTCTGGATTCTTTTTTCCTCTTAATGTATCAGTTGAGTGGAATCAAACTGTTGATCGCTCACAAAGGGAAACTGGGAGTTTTACACTCAACACAAAGATGAACCAAAAGGTTGCCTTGCTACCTATGTTTCCTGGTATTCCAATAGAAATGGTATGTTGAATCACTTGACAACTTTAACCGAACATGTGTCACTCAATTTTGTTACATAAAATACTATGAAACAGAGAGCATCACAATAAAGTACTCCTCAGCAGTTCTCAGTCATCACACAGTCACAGTGTGGTATGGGGTCTCTATTACAACCAACTTGTACAACACAAGACCCAGTACAAAGTATGCAACAGTGAATAGTAAATTGCGGGTGATATCGCATAACACATTCCACGCCCTGGCTGCATTACATGTTCTTATCATGGCACACGTTTTACTAATATTAGCACCAATAGTAATAAAGTACAATTAGTATAATATTTTATGATAGCTGTGAAGTACCGGCCAAAAGCTTTAATCTGAATGGTTGCACATTAGGTCTTCATGCACAGAATCAAAAGGTAGAACCACTTAGTAGAGCATGATAAACAGTACCACATGAAAGAACTGCTCAATAGCTTTCATTACAATGGTGACACACTAGGGTTTCATCCATAGACTTTTAAGTTTAAACCACCCTGTACAGTATAATAAACGGGACCACGTGAAAGTACTACTCAGTAGCTTTCGTATGAATGGTCACACACTAGGGTTTCATCCATAGACTTTTAAGTTTGAACCACCCTGTACAGCGTAATAAACAGTACCACATGAAAGTACTACTCAATAGCTTTCGTATGAATGGTGACACACTAGGGTTTCATCCATAGA
>OMLO01001118.1_pt1 | contig 19948 bp, 16 predicted proteins | sample 1674811 | NCBI WGS metagenome assembly OMLO01 (sample SAMN06265003, study PRJEB25207) | coral metagenome | isolation source: Coral host | place: Mexico:La Bocana,Puerto Morelos, Mexico | collected 2008-11-13 | reverse complement strand
TGTCTGTCTCTCCGTCTGTCTGTCTGTCTGCAGTGCAATGCCGTTATCTTAAAGATGATTTCTAGTCTATCTACACACTCGAGAGAATTTGTTTAAGCTATTAGTTTTGCTTCATGTAAAACATCACAAAAAGTAAACATTTTGCAACTACTTACATGAAATAAATTCAAAGTTTCGAAACAACAGCATTATGTATGCAAAGCGGTCGAAGCATTATGCTTCATTCTTTCTAATATCACTTGAAGAAACAACTTTGCAGCTGTAAAAGTCAATGACGCGTTTGAAAAAAGAATTTTGAAAAGCCTTAAAGATAAGTTATGCGGTTCGTAACAAATAACATCTTATCGCATTCCATCGAGTGTTAACTTATGATGTTTGTAAACATTAGGTTGCTGAGACTGCGCAGTGCGGACTGGAAATAATCTTTGAAGGTTTGTCAGTTTGGCAAATGGGATTGGCCAGGACAAAGATTACACAAACAATATTTCTGTACAACACCACATGTAAATGAACACAGAGAATGGTACTTTACCTGGTACTTCACGCTGCTTCGTATTGGAATTTGTCCAAAATTCCATTTATCACCTTTGTTGCCCTTTCTCTGCCAAAGCAGATACATTGAAGAAAAGTTCCCAGTGTACAGATAGACATTCAAAGTTCCAATTGAAGCTCCTTTCATATGATGCCAGAACTTCAGACATCTTCCACTACTAGAAGTTGGGTCAAATGGCTGGCTGAGGAGGTAAGCGTTGTCCCCTGTCTGGCGTGGAGACGAGGTCTCAATAAACACATACTGACCTACACATGAAAACAGAAATCGCAATAACATAAAATTTTCGATAGGTTCCCAACAAAGAAGACAATAAAAGAGTTCAATTGTTCCTGGCAACCTTACACAAATGCACAAATAGGTAATAAGATGTATATGCGTGTATAAAGAGTTCGAGAAACTAGCCATCTAAATGATGCAATTACAGTTAAATATTTTGCCACAGGCAAACATTCTCTCGAATAATCAGGCAATAGGACAAATCGAAGGTTTGAAAAGAGTAAGACAAGATTTTCTGTGGTTCCTACCATGCCCGTGTATCATTGATGCATCTCACATTTTATGACAATGTTCGTCATGACTTTCTAGTAAGGTTATCAAACCAACATCCAGGACGCATAACATAAGCTAAGCACCATATTAAACTCACCACAACTTTCATAATATTTAACGATCGAGACAAACAAGACCATGTATCAACAGAGTTTCAATGCTATGACTATTTTCGAAATGCAAACCTACCAGTGCCTGTGGTGTGATCACTGGAAGGTCCTGTCAAGAAGCTAGGTGTTCCTCCACCTCCAATAATCCAGTCAAACACGTCGCCTGTTGGGCTGTTTGTCCAAGTGCACATGCCGTCGTCAAATGAACAATCTCCAGGTGCTGGACAACTTCCATTCATGATCTTGACATCATCGATAGCAATATCACCAGTGTAACTTGCTCCTTTGATTCCTTCAAAAACAACCTTGTAAAACACGAAATTACAGCGGTTTGACAAAACGTCGTCTGATTTCATTCCTAGACAGCATTTAAATTAATGTAAGTGTCCCCTCTTTCTTCAATCCTAGTATACAATCTACAAACAGACCAGTTCATAACCGAAATAATAAAACGCTCAAACAATGAGAGAAACTAAAAATATGCTCGGAAATTTGCCCTTGGACATTACCTGTTCCTCAAAGCTTACAACTGACGTCGAGCTCCGCTCTATAGTTCGCTTCTTGAAACAGAAGTCCGGAGAACAGAGGCTATTGTTTATAAATGTTGTAGTACACTTGATATATGCCATATCAAATAACAAAGGAGAGACTTAAGCAGGGGAATAAGGAGTTGCGATCAATGCCCAAAACAAACACCACACTAAAATTTGTTAGTTTTCATGTTCAAATAAAGTCATTCAGTCATGAGTCATTTGGCGGCTGTAGTGTCTTGAGAAAAGTGTAGGAGGACAATAAATTTAATTAATAATTACAATAGGCAAACATGGTGCTAAATGACCAGTTTTAGAGGAAATAAGTTAATCACACCACTCCATAGCTAGCCTGCATAGCAGAGGAAAGGGTAGAGAGGCAAAAGCTGGAGGAAGAAGGAAAGGAATTCCTTTCGTACAGTCCTTACATCAGCGCTTTGCCTACCTCTCTATAGCTAGAAACATACCTGATATCTATAACGACTGCTGATGCTGACTTGTGCCACATTCCAGATGTTAGTGTCATTGCCAGTCTTGCTCCATACTTTGGTCTGGGACCAAGCAAAACCCCTAATGTAGACATTGAGTGTTCCAATTGTACGGCCGTACATGTGGTACCAGAACTGCAAGCATGAGCCTTGGGTAGCTGGGTACCTTGGACTCAGCAGACGGGCCTTGGCGCCCTTTGGTAAGTTGGTAGGAGATACCTCTGTGTACATGTAATGGCCTACAAAAAGCAAAGAGATAGGTATTTGTTAACAAGCCTTCAGGTTTTGTTAACAAGCATGACAACAAAAAACAATTGCTTTAATGGGTCGAACTTATTGCTGTAGGTCTGGTTTCAGCCTTTGTTGCTTGCAATTCTTCGTACCCAAAAACAGAAATGACGCCATAAAATGTTCAAAACTGAAATGGAAAGAATCGCCAAAATCACTTTAAATGCTGTAATTTACAATATCTGGCATAATTTTTTCTTGATAATCGAGACATAACTACTCCGAAACGTCGGATTTTATCGTTGGTTTTTACCGTTTTATGTTTGAAGAAATCGCTTTTAATACGAATTTTAAACAATCCTGCAAGACTTACCATACAAAGTGCCATATGTGTGATCTGCCACCGGACCGGTGCTAATGCTAGAGGTTGGACCGTTGCTGCGTGCCCAATTAAAATCATCCGTATCATGGTCTTGTGTATATCCACAGATGTCAGATGCCTCAAAGCTGCACATTCCTAATGTGAGAAGTATCAGTTCATTACTCTGAGACAGTTTATTTATCCATGTAATTAACCTTAACAAAAATATATAGATTTGGCCAAGCCTAAAATCAGAGCTCCTGGGCCGGGTTCTTCAAAGCCTGATTAAGCTAACCCACGATAAGCAAAAATTTTGATTTTGATTTTGTAACTTTGCGATGAGGTTTTCTGTATATTGTTTGGCCTTCTGTTTTGAGTTTGAATAATGTCGAAATGCATAAAACAAAAGCAGTGAAAAATATTTATTATTCGGTTGACTAAGCACCTCTCTACAAATGACCGTTTTGACTTAAATACAGTGGTGATCATGTGCGCCAAGAGATGATCTCAGATTTATGGTATTCGACCATTAAATACAATGACAGTTGGTGATGTACATCAGAGGATGTAAAAGAAGCAAACTTTACTGCTTTATACTGCGACGAATGGTGAGAGCAACACTTGAAAACGGTTTTTGGACCTATCTATTACAGCTAATGAGGTAAGAACATTTCAAAATTATGAGCCCTGTGTCTATTTCAACTTAACATAGGTCAAGACATGTGGCGCATGTTAAAAATAGATGTCTAACCTATAAATTGACATTTGAAGACGGCATTTTCAACGTACTTTGAAAAGCTCTCGCGTGCCCACAATCATTTGCCCACAGAAATTTTTACAGGAATCTGTACACCATCCTTCCACGATCAATCAACAAGAAGCTTAATCCATTTGAAGGTTTTGCACATGGTGAAAATTAATTATATTCACGAAGAAGTTTTAAGTGAATGAAATAATGTCTTCCTAATTTAATTATTTCGCACCTAAAAAAAACAACGCAACATCAAGCCAGTACACATCTAGCCATTGCACAAGACTCTTTGAAAAATAATGTGGTTTTGCATACGAGGCACTCGAACTTGTTTAACAAAATGGTGCGTCAAATAACGATTTTAAAGGAATTTGATAATTTGCATTTTTCTTTGAAATAAAAGGATATTTTGCCCAAAAAAACTCCAGTAACTTTTGTCATGCCATAGTCTATCTACCATAGAAATATGAGCGAATCAAATTTTCAACCCTTGCCGCAAAATTAAGAACGCTTTTTCTTACAAGCACGCACTCTTAATCTTGGATTACCACGATGAGCTCAAAATTTGAATCCGCGATATGATAGGCGGATACAACGGATATTTTGACAGGTGTCAATTGACCATAACCTGGATGTGCAGTATCAAAGAAGGACGCTATAAACCAAGGCTGTATGTCTCTATAAACTTTTTTTTTTGCTTTATTTGCTTTTTTCTATTTTCTTGTTAACATTTACACACCAAACATCATTCACCAGAAAACTGTTCCAGTTTTGAGAAAATTTACCTGACGTTGGACAGCTCCCTTCTCTTATAGCAATGTCATCGAGTGCGATATCACCACGGTAACTTACACCACGAACAGCCTCAAAAACAATCTACAAAATCGTTCATAACAAATAAGAAAATAATAATATAAAACTGTACAGTAGTGTTTAGAATCGACTGAGGGGTAGTTGGAGTGCTAGAAATCAACCTATATACTTCCTGCTGAGCGTTAGCCGGTCAGTAGGATTTAAAACCACAATCAACAGATGACATCACCATTGCTCTGCCATGAAGACAAATGGGAGCAACTTGTGGGTAATAACAGTGGTAATTAGAGTGGAAATTCTTGGAAGGTAGATACTAAGGGTACATTGTGTTACCTGAACATCATTCACATGCTCCAAAGTGTATTCTCCTTGTATCCACTTATTGCCTTGATCGCCTTGTCTCGTCCATCGAGGTTTCCCTAGGGACGAGCCCTGCTTCTTGTACAGACGTAATACATCAACATGAGGACCATACATGTGGTACCAGAAAGACACACAGCGTATAGCTTTACTGGAACCATTGCCTTTAACTCTTGGACTGATGATGCGAGCAGTGTCATTAGGTTTTCTTGGAAAAGAGGTCTCTATGTATACGTACCAACCTTGACCTGTACAGATGACAATTTGCATCAGAAATACATCAATTCAGTGATCCCACTTTCAGTCCAAAATCAAAAACAAGAACAATGTGTCTAAAAATCCCTTCAAGTGGATGCAGGTCCAAATTGACAAGAGCTCCGGTTTGAAGAGCGTTTTAAAAAGCTCCGTTTTCGTGGCAGATTGGTGTGGATGGTGGGCCTATCTGTAGAAATAAAACTGCGTTTTCAAATATCTCTGGCGTTGTATGCATGGTGCTTAAAGAAAGTCACGTCTTAACAGACGGCTACCGATAGGTACTTCTTTACACGATGGTGGATATCCTGTCAAATGAGACTCTTCATTCTGAATTTTCCAGTATCAGTTATGTTGGCTGTTATACTCTTATTACAAGTATCAATTAACATAGAAATTGGCCACTTTCCACTTAATCTCAATATGGAGTTTGCTTAATACGAGTTTGACAGCATCATATCATCTAATACCATCTATACATTTCAAATGTTATACTCACGTGTGCCTGTTGTATGATCAATGCTAGGACCAGTGAGAAGGCTACCAGTAGAACCCCTGTGTCTTGTCCAGTCAAACCGGTCAGTCCTGTCCTGAGTCCAGGAACATAGACCATTCTCAAAGTTGCAGTCGAATGGTGTTGCCTTAGATGGAGACAGCAGACATTTACCAACAGTTGCCGTGAATAAAATGTCGTCAATAGCAATGTCACCTTGGTACGATGATCCACGGGTCCCTTCAAAAATGATCTACAATAAAAAGAACATATTAACCAGCTTATTCACACCTTAAATGGGAAACAAAAACAGCCCTATCCCTCCCATTTGCTTAATCAAACTGCAGGATAAAAACTTCCATAATCTATGTTCTGCGCTAAATTGTAGAGGAAGCAATCATTGGCGACCGGGAATAAATGCTTCAGAAACCTAACATTGCAGTAATGTAAGGTAAAGTATGACCAATGCAGCAAGCTGGAGCAATTATCAAGGATTTACGCTAATTAAGTATGAAATCTGAGAATTTTATGCAAATCGCCTTTGCCGGAGCACTCCAACTTGCAATTTTGAAAGAATTTCTAAATATTGGTCACGTTTAAATTCTTAACTGCACTAAGTTTTGAACTTCTGTACATTTGACGACTTACACATTTATAATGGCTTCTACTGTGGCTGCCTTACCTGATAGAAGCGATTACCGCTAAGAATTGGCACCACTGCAGAGTTCCACTTTGTTCCCTGGTCAAGAGAGAGAGACCATAACTTTGTCTCTGATTGCCCAAACACTCTCATGTACACTGACAGGGACCCAATGTGACCTCCTTGCATATGATACCAAAACGACATACATCTTCCACTGCTGGGAGTTGGAGCAAAGACTTCACTTTCTAGTCTTGCACGGTCACGGAACTTCCTTGGGTATGATGTTTCAATAAACATGTAGTTTCCTGTGGAAACAAAATAAATATCATAACATAAATCAACCGTAGTGAAAATGGCTGGACTCAACTTGCGACTTTCCAATATGCACAAGACAACAAGCAACACCAGTTCTTCATTTTATGATTTTGTTTTTGTTTTTCATTTGATGTATGATTTTCTTTTTGAAGTGTTGCTCTATCACGCTTAAAAACACATAAATACCAGTACATATTTAATTCCATTAATGCTGCATATGAAGGATACACCCAGAATTTACTTGAGATTACTTATTAGAGATTAGTTACCATGCTAACTAAACACCAGCGCCATATGAAGGCTGGCCACTGCTGTAATGTTCTCGATACTACACATCGCAGGAGGAAATCACAAAGGCATGTAACCGAAGGAGAAAAAAAATAACAGATGAAAAAAGTGCCAACCTTTTGTTGTGCCTGTTGTGTGATCAGTCGGTGGTCCAGTAAAATTACTTGGTGTTGAACCACTACCCCTTGTCCAGTCAAACTCGTCTTCCACAACATTCGGTGAGTTAACCCAAGTGCACAATCCATTCTCAAAATCACAATTACCTGCGGGACAAATGAAGTCAATGCATCATTCTGATATTTTATATAAACATCAAAGGCGACAGTAATATTTACCATACAATTTTATGGTTAATCAGGAGTTCATTTTTTTACAATGTCTTATTTCCACGCATTCATATTGGTTAGAGTTCCATACATCTATCTACCTGAACATTTTTGATCATAGGATACATGAACGCAAATTACAAACGAAGACAATTTTGTTCTCTGGGATAGCTATCGAGTTTCTGTGGTTCAAATTTTCGAGGTTCTGTATCTGGTCTGTTCCTTTGTAATTATGGCGACTTCATGTATCTCAGTAAGCTATGTCATTTGAATATACAGTGCTTTAATATATGGGTGTTTAGCCAGAACCAAGAGAAGTGTCAGCAAAAGAGAGGCATCCATATTACATAGACCTAAATTGGCAAGGTCGACTGTTGATGGTCGACTGTATAATGGTTGTGTACACTTCAATATTCTAATGTATGGAGATATCTGCCTTTTCATTTAAATGAGCCTACGTGGTAAAATCGATGCAAGCAGTAATCCTATTAGACAACGTTTCCTGAAATCTTTCTGTAACACAAGTGCGAGCCATATCCTACCAAGCATGATTGGCTCACCTGGGAGGGGACAGGCACCATCAATGATCTCTACATCATCAATTGCAATGTCTCCTGTGTAGCTTGTACCTGTGATACCTTCAAAAATTACCTATGGACCAAGAACAGCCATAGATAATGTGTTTATAAGCAATCTTTGTGCACAAAATTTATCTGATTTATCACTCTTTAAATCTTTTCCCTTCAGAAACTGGTGGAAAGCAGAGAATAATTTATACCATACACGTCGCTAGATTGATTCATGAAAAACAGAGACCAGCAATATGCTGTAACCCTGATCAAGACACTGACACCTAAAAATTAACTGATGGTCCTCAGGAAGCTTCATTTTGCATTTGGGAGGGAGGAATTGTCAAGTAACTTGGCAAGTTATGTGAATTTAAGCTTGCCTGTCTGTAATAGAAAAAGGACATACTTTTGTGGAAACCCCAGGTTAACTGGAAAACATTAAAAACCTTGAAATTGGTTTGGCAAACACTTACACTGAAGTCAGCCAGACTTTTAAGGGTGACCTGGGCAATTCGCCACATGTTGCCTTGGTTGGAAGAGAGACTCCAGATGGGCGAGGAGCGAGTGTTGTTTTGCAGGAGCAGGACATTCAATGTACCGATGGTTGCACCATACATGTGATACCAGAATTGAAGGCATCTTCCATTGGTGGATTTAAACTGAGGGCTTATAAGCCATGCTTTGTGCCCCTTTGAGCGAGGAGAGGATGTTTCAATGTACATGTAGTAGCCTGCGTGTAATAACATTTTATTAATAACTTATTTTAAAATCTATAAGGCATATTAAATTATATGCTACTACCATTTTAACCAAACATGAAAAATGTATGAAAGTGAATTTCCAAAAAGAGCACATTAGAAATTACAGCACATCAGCAGGAGTTTGTGACAAAAAAAAATGCTTCGAGAATATGACACATTTTAGTTTTTTATTAGAGCGTTTTTTTCCCAAACTTTCAGGAGTGTTTCTATAATCCAATAAGAGAATATCTCCTTTTTCAGAAAATACTGCAATTAAAAGACTATTAAAATTTCAGCTCTCTCCACTCTAGAAGTAAATACATCAATGTTATGTAGCCTACGTTTTCTAAAAACTATTGTACATCAAACATAACATACACTGTTAACTCTTATCCTAATTTCAAGCATTTTTAAATAAAATAAATGGGAAAATGTACATCAACATACATCTGTAAGCTACAAATCATGATAAAATTAATGCAAGGCCTGAAGTCTCCACCAACAAGTAGTGGTTGTCGTTTGAGAGGATCCACTTTACGATGCTGTAACAACAACTTAATTATAACACAACATGATATCTATGGCAACTGTGCTAGCCATCGTGTCCAAGCTTTTCCATAGATTCTAGTCTTTGTTTTGTGTTGCTATCTTTTCAGAGCAATTTGGCTACCTACTTTGCAACGATGCATGCTAAATTAAATAACGTGAGAGGAGTGAAGAAAGCACACACCATTTGATGTTCCAGTTGTGTGGTCAAACGATGGACCAGTTCCTACACTTGCTGTGTAACCATTAGCTCGTGTCCAGTCAAAGTTATCACCATGGACGTTCTTCCACCCACAAAGATTAGTATCCTCAAATGAACACTGGAGTTGTACTGGACACTGTCCATCTTGCATGGATATGTCATCAAGAGCAATGTCCCCAGCCCAGCTGACGCCACGACGGCCTTCAAAGACAACCTGTTGAGAATTGCAAGTCATTTTACTTCCTTATGGGGTAAGTATGACAACATTATGGTTTGCTCATTGTACTTACATGGCATCTTTTCAGTGCTGAGCGAGGTTGTTCAAAAGCCACTGAAAACAAATCTAGCATTAAACGCTAGGTTTTTACTTTATTACAGCAATTTCTTTTCTTACGTTACATGGAGTTTGAGATCAGTCAAAATCAAAACATAGCCTAACCTTAAAAACACAAACCGTTGCTGAAATGTTACAAAATTATATCAAATTTCCCACTTATCCTGGATTCACTTAATTGTGGTTTCAATAACTGTACCAAGGTCAAAATACTCTGATCCTTTGGTGAAACAATTAGCTCGGAGTGACACAACAACCCTGATAACTGCCCTAAGTTCTTGATATGTAAGCTTCTTGGCAACAAAGCAAATTAGCCACCCTGTAATAAATTAAGCAGTGATTCCTCGAACAACTGGTGTCGCTAAATTACTATAACACAAATAGACAATTGTTCTTTTACCTTGAATTTCGATGATACAGTAAGAGACACAGTTGCATGCCTCCACTTATTTCCTTGGGTACCACTTCTTGACCACACAGGTGATCCAAGCTGCTGGTTTACCTTAGTATACACATTCAGGGTGTCAACATGAGGACCATACATGTGATACCAAAATTGCAAGCACTTCTGTTGAGTTGCAGGGACTGATGCACTTTCAATACGTGCTGTATCGTTAGCCTTTCGGGGGAAAGAAGTCTCGATGTAAACATAGAATCCAGCAGAGCCACCGGTGGTGTGGTCAGTCGTAGGCCCGGTATATCGGGAAGGTGTCTTTCCCTGGACTCTAGTCCAGTTGAATTTATCATCCAGTGCCTGAGTCCACGAGCACCAATTACTTTCGAATGTGCAGTCATAGATGGAAGGTGCTAATCAATTGAGAACAATATGTCACATCAGTGTGCATGTTTGACACTTTAATCTCTGGTGTTTAACAAGTAAAGTAGTTGTCATTTCCTTTTAGGATTGGTTCAAGCTTAACTGGAAACAGTTTCCAGCATGTTTCGAATAGCTGCTTTTTGAAGGATGAATACTACCACTGTTTAACAAGTGATGATATCATACAAATGTCCAATCATTGGTAAACAAGTTGCAGTCATCTTTTTTTATATAACAGGTTACCATAGTAACAATATGACCTGCTTAAAACACCCTTAATTTTAGTTTTAAGCTCTTGTAACTCAAAAACGAGCTTGGTGCCCCCAGTTTTCATTATCGAATGTGATAAGCATGATACGATGCAACGTTTTGCAAAGTTTAAAAAGAGTCTAGGAATGGCTTCAGAGGCATCGAAAAATTTCAAAAATTTAAGGAGGCTCTTAGGAGGCTCTTTTTGAAACTTTGCAAAATGCACAAGAAAACTATGCCATGGGGCTTCTCTCTATCCCCTCATAAACCTTCTCTACCACAAACCCTGGCCAGTGCATTGCAGTTTTAATAAAGAGTAAATAGCCATGGGAAACAGTGCCGAGAGAATGACTTTTTCCTGAATAATTTGAGGAGTTATACGTGGTATCTACCAATAAAACTTTACAAACACTTGTCTACCTGCTGTTGGTGCTGTGGTGGGCGGGGCGGTAGACACTGCTGGAGTGGTCCACGGACTTGGATTGGCACTTGGGGGCAGGACAGTACAGCTGCCTACTGTAAACTGCACATCATCAATGGCTATATCACCTTGGTAACCTTGACCCTTGATACCTTCAAAGATAACCTAGACATCAAGAGGAGAGATGATTATGAAAGCAACGCTTCACTTTCTTCTGCATTAGCTACGATAAAAATAAAACAAGAAATAAATAACTATATTAAGATAGGATGCCACATCAGTCTAAGCACCTGATTTTGATGTGGGTCCTCTATCCTAGTGGAATTGTAAGTTAGTATTGGTTTTGTTGAGGGAGGCTCAGAGGAAAACCCTCAGAGCAAGGTGGGAACCAACGACAAAATCAACCCACATATGGCTCACCGTTGGAACTGAACTCGGGCCAGATTTGTGGGAGGCATGCGCCATTCCTGCACCCCAGATCGTATTAATTACTTGATCAATTAATTAGTTAGTTAGTTAGTTAGTTAGTTAGTTAGTTAGTTTGCAAACTGATTTTGTGAACACTTGACCGAATAAAAACATATACTCTTAGCCAATAAGCTGCACACTAAATTAGGGAACCGTAACTTTGCCATGCTATTTGGACTCGTTTTGGCTCGCTGTATGTAGTTACTTTTATTTTGGTTTCATTGTTGCAATTGCCACCTCTGTTAGAATGTATAAAATTTTGTTATTAATAATAGAGTCTGCGATGAAAGGAAGAACATCATAAATAATTTAATTACATTACTTACCTGATAAACACCCTTGCTGCTAATAGGAGCTTGACCAAAGCGCCACTGGTTGTTTTGATTTCCAGATAAACTCCAGATCTGTCCAGATGTACCATTACTGCTCATCCAAATATTCAATGATCCAATAGTGTTACCGAACATGTGATACCAGAACTTCAAACAACGTCCTGAGGATCCTGTTGGCTGGAACTCCTCTGACTCCAGTCGGGCTTTATCTTGAGATTGACGTGGGCTTGATGTTTCAATAAACATATAATATCCTGCCAGGAAGAAAGGAAGAGGAACGGTTGAAAGATTTCAGCCAGAGATGAAACTTGTTTCCAAAGCATGAAGTAAATACAGTGCACTAAGATAGTGCAGTAATAAACAATTATACACCGAAGTGGAGGTGAATAGTGGTGGATATTTCGCGAGCCACGAAGCGGTAAGGTAAATATCCACCACTTTCACCGACACGGAGTTGAATATTGTTTTAGTATATACCACACAAGCTGAATAACTAGCGGACCAAAGAGTAACTTTGCTTGTTTAAGAGTAACTTTATTTGAAACAGAAAGCCATTTTGTTTTTCTTTGGCTGCTCTGAGGTGAATAGTACTTGGCATGCACGAAAAGCACTATTCACTTGTGTCGTATATACTAATCAAGAATATGAATGAATGGATTATTTGTTCTGTAATCAATGACTATTTACACGAGTAGCTTACCTCCAGAAGAATTGGTTGTGTGATCAGTAGTAGGACCAGTGTTAAAACTTGTTGTTGAACCACTCGCACGCAGCCAATCGAAGTCATCGCCTTGAGCAACATTGACCCAGGTGCACATTCCTGTCTCAAAGTTGCAGTCGCCTGGAGGTGGGCAAGTATTATCTAATAACACAACGTCATCAATGGCTATGTCACCTTGGAAACTGCTTCCTCTTATTCCTTCAAATACCAACTGATAATCTGACGCTTGCAGTAAAGACACCTGTCAAGGGCAACAAACAAAATTGAAAATTGTGATCACTGACAGATGAATATGCAATGAGGCCCTTCGGTAAACTTCCAAGTAGCAACCCCCAAAATGTGGTAATTTGACTACCACCCCTAAATTATTTTAGTTTTCAATAGTCGAGTGAAAGTTACGCACGGTAACTTGATTTAAGGCAGTGTACAAATAGGGAAGGTATCACTTAAAATATCCATTAGTGAACATGAAGTACAGTTAGAATACATGCAAACAGATATCTTTCCTTTACCTGAGCAACTCTCCAACGGTTTCCATGATCTCCACTTCGAGACCACTGTAAAAAGTAGGTAGGTTTGCCTTGAACCAAGCGTTTCACACGAACATTCAGAGTTCCAATGTGTCTTCCATACATGTGGTACCAAAACTGTAAGCATTTCCCAGGAGTTGCAGGATACTTGGGGCTCAATAGTTGTGCCTTGTCACCTGGTTTTCTTGGAAGCGAGGTCTCAATGAACATGTAGTACCCCTTCGATGTACCAAAGGTGTGGTCAAATGTTGGACCAGTTCCTGAGCTCGATGTAGACCCACTCTGCCGTGTCCAGTCAAAGTCATCAACACTATGGATAGACAAACCATAATTTTATAGGTTGCACTAGGGCCAATTTTGTTTGTATAAGTAATAAATCTGTCAGCAAGTAACGTAAAATAAGTACGAACCCCAGTTTTAAAAACTTGCCAAATTTTTGCAGATTGCCAAATCAGTTGCAAAGCAAACAATCTTGTTTTTTAAATTATTATGATATTTTTCAAAAGATGTCTAGATAAAATTATGGCAAAAAAATTAATTTGGTCCATATCCTAGGCCATATCCTAGTCCATATTGGCGCGTGGTATGGTGGGACAAAATCACTTTTTATCCAGTCCATCATGTGAGCGCTTTTTAGATATTTCAATGGAAAGAAGAAATATGAGCAACGTTTTTATCCTGGGATCTGGTTAGTAACAGAGTGGTTTCAGCAAGACAATCCTTTTGATTGCAAGTGGTGCAAACAACAACACAAGCGCAAACTGAGCAAAAACTGCTCATCCAATTATGGGCCATAAATCACGAGTTGCTGGAGAGTGGATAGAACATGCAGCGTGGAGAAAAATCTGCGAAGAGTTCAACTATCACATGAAATCTAATAAAATACTTAATTATAGCAATTATAGATCTTCTGACATATATTTCAACCACTAAAATTATGGTTCAAACATGTTGGTCTGATACGACCACTGACAAAATTTGGAAGTTGCAAAATTATCTCCAATTTTTTTCCTCACAAAAATTGGAGCTTTTTGAATTTCCCCAGTGTGATCCAGCCCTTAGGCAGGACTTGACTTTATGTTAGAGATTTGTCTTTTAAACACTAATAATTCATATTCAAAATGTACTGGCTACCAGTACTGGTTTGGATATGTGGCACAACATAGGTGAAACAAATTTATGATTGATCATCGCAGTTGCACACACAACTTAAGCAGTTGTGAAATTGAATATATTTAGGCTTCAATTTCACAACTGCTTAAATTGTGTGTGCAACTGCGATGATCAATCTTAAATTCACTTCTTTCTCCGCAGTTCAAATATATGATCTTTCACATATTCATTTGCATTTGTGAAACACTTAACAACAGAGTTTCATGACATTTCCAGCACCTTTATTGCCCAAGGATACTCTGTTGCACAATATGGGACCGGTCTACCAGCTTTTTCAGTGAAAAAAACATCAAATGTTGATAACCACAAAAATACTATGAAATCAATTACAATCATGTATAATAAATATTAATATACACAGAAATTCAACCCTCTTTTCAGTGTTTCAAGATTTGATGAAGCATGGTGTCGAGTGTTCGAAGTTACAGTTGTATGCTGTCTACAAGTATTATGTAAAGTACCTCTTTTCATTGGTCCATCCACACATGTTAACATCTTCAAACTCACACTCTTTAAGCGGAGAGCAGAAGCCATCTTTGATAACAATATCATCCAATGCAATGTCTCCCTGGTAGCTCTTGCCACGCACACCTTCAAAAACAACCTTGACACAGAGATCAATCACAGTTTAGATTATTTGAGCACTGTTGTGGAGCCGATGAGCAATGCTACGTCCCACTAACAGATGTTAAAAACTAAACAACATTCCTTTCTGATGTTAGCCAATCATAGCTTTGCTCATATGATCTTGAGTCAGTTGAAAATTCAATATCTTGTCATGATACAACCATTACTTATGTCAATTTAGATCTCATTGTTGCTGCCTATTAAATTTGATGCTCACCAAAAACAGAGAGAGAAGTGTAAAAAATTGTTGTTTGGCACTGCTACATACATAACTGAATACTGAAACGGTTCTGACAGACAGTCGTTATTGAAACAGCTACATAAAGAGCAGACTCCCTTGCATTGCACACAATGTAGCTAACCTGATAGTCCAGTACCATCCTCAAAAACACTTGGCCATACTTCCACTTATCTGCTTGGTTGCCTTTTCTCTGCCAAACAACAGATCCAAGTGAACCTCCAGACTTTGTGTAGACGCTCAGAGTATCAATGTCAGGGCCATACATGTGATACCAAAATGAAACACATGTACCAGGTCTTGTGTTGCGTGAAATTTGAGCGCTAATAAGTCGAGCCGTATCATTCTGTTGCCGAGGGAAAGAAGCTTCAATATAGGCATAGGTACCATTAACTACAAAGGAACAAAAAAAACCAATTATTAATTAACAACCCAAGCACTTTTAATGCACTTGAAAAACGGGAGATGGGGATACCAGCAATAAATTTTGATCAATTTTCCTTTTCTAATTACATTACATGGACTAATTTCTGCCAAAGTTCTCTTTTAACACTAATCTAAATCCAATCTAGCTAAATATCTGCGCTCGTACAAAGTAAAGGGGCTTTTCTCTGTGATGAAAACAGGACAACACAGGACACACTCTATCATGTTAGTGGAATGCGAGGCCATTTAGAGTAACCCCCACCCCCCCACCCTTGTCCCACCCTTGTCCCACCCTTGTCCTTACATTCGAGCAGCATGCTTGTACCCTGCAGAATGGAGAGAAGCACTGTGCTGGGTGTCTCATCCAAGAACACAACGCAATCATGGCTCTAACTGAACTTAGCTCACTTGACCCAGTGCACCAATGGTGACACCGTGTACCATATTCTAGTAAGCACAAGGATGACCGTGAGGAAAGATCTGGAATGTACCTGTTTTTAAAGTGTGATCTGTAGTTGGTCCAGTGTCTGTAGACGAAGTTCTCCCACGATGTCTCGTCCAGTTGAATTTGTCACTTGAATCTTGAGTCCATGAACAGAGGTCAATTTCAAAATCACAATTAAATTTCCCTTTGGGTGGTGTTGTGGGGGGTGCTGTGGAAGTTGCTGTGGTTGTGGGAATAATGGGTACTGCATTGTGTGGAAGAACTACACATGCACCAACTGTAAATGCGATGTCATCTATGGCTATATCACCTTGGTAACCCTTTCCTCTAATGCCTTCAAATACAACCTGATACACACAGAGAAAACAAAATCTGTAAGAACAGAATAGCAGCTAGTGTGTCACTTTCTTACGTGTGAGACTGGGTTTTGCACTTGAACAGATATCAAGTCTTGTTGTCTTTCACAAAAATCATCTTTTGATTTGCAAAACCATACATTTTGAATTCTTCACATCTGACAGCAAAAAAAACATCCGGAACTTAGTTGACTGATTATCTGAACAAGCAGTTTTCCTGATACTTTAACTCCTAACATGGCTAAAAATCTCTCGAGATAAGTATATATTTTTGGACAAACATGATCGTAGCTTTGTGTTACGCACCCCCATAACTCCAAAATTCAAAATGTGCTGGTTTCCAAATCAAGCATGTTATGAGGCTGAAAAGTTTACACAGAAATAAATTTGAACCTATTAGGCATACAACGATTAAAACCTTTTTGGATTTTGGAATTTGATGACGTCACATGAAAACGATCTATTGCTTTAACAGTCATATCCAGTCAATCAATTTAAAAATTCAACAATGCCTGGCTGAAACGTTTTAACCATCAGAATCTTGGAAATATATATTTAATATGTGCTTTATTTTAATCACTCAATCTTTGGCATGACTTGCATACTTTAGGAAGAGATAAAAAGTCAACATGCTTTATGACCAGCATGAACTGTGCATCTCACAGAGGACTGCCTACATCAGAGAGAAATGATTTCCTATCATCATGTTTTACTTGCTTATATTGGCTGTGCACCAGAATAGTTGTTAAGAAAACAAAGAGGAGAAAGCAAAAATGCTATGCTGGAAAATATTACGCTCTAGGAATACTTTTTTTGGTTCAACCGCTGACAATGTCCTACAGATACATTGTTCATGTAGACTGATATGACCCACAGTTGAAAAAAAAAGATACATGTAAACAATAATTGTTTATTAAGAAAGCTGTATTGGACTGGCAATTATAAGCAGGCCAATAGCTGATACTAGTTATTTGCCCTCTCAGCTGCCTTTAGCCATGTAATACCAGTACTAAATCACACTTACCTGATAATCACTTTTGGTACTTGTGACTGGAGCTTGCCCATAATTCCACTTATTTTGTTGGTTCCCAGATAGTGTCCACACAATATCCTCAGAACGGTTACCTGCGCCAGTCTTGACTAAAACATTGAGAGTACCTATTGATGCTCCATACATGTGGTACCAAAATTTGATACAAGATCCTCGTAAACTTGTAGCTGAAAAGCGTTCGCTGTACAGTCTGGCTTTATCACCTGGTCTTCTAGGAGAAGATGTCTCTATGAACATGTATTTACCAATACCAAGTCCTGCAAAAAGAAGAATTTGAGTATAAGCAACATTTCATAGTTTGAATATTGACTTTCTGCCAAGTCATTACTCATCATTTTTCATTAAACCTTTATCAAACCTGATCTAGTATGTATGTATCTGTACCACCCTCCAGTGGCAGCTTTGTTTTCCCAGATGAAAGTGAAGTAAACTGTTCTTAAGGAATGGCCTAAAAAATTTGTTGATCATGCATCATTATTACATTGTATTATGGATAAAGTAACTGCTAATGGTTAAGGTCTCTTTTTCCTGAAATGAATTGAGAAAACACTCCATAAGAAAGCACAAAGAAAAAATCAAGTTCTTTAACCCCCCTCCCCCCTTCTGTAGACCAGAAAATAATAATAATAAATTCCTTTTTTGACCAGCTTGCACAGTAAAGATGGCTAGATAGTGGTCATGACCTTTTTTTTACATGTTTTAGGACCTGCATGCCTTTTTATCCATGTAAAAACCCCTTAGCCAATATCCAGCCATCTTCAGCTTACACTCTCTTGGTCACTAACCCTTAACATTAAGTGAACATTATTGAAAGGTCTTTGAAGCATAGCCCCTGCCAAGTGGAACCCCATAACTATAGTGACAGAACTCTTTTTTCATGGTCAACAAGCAAGAGGTATGGATCAAAGGAGCAGGCACCCTACGATGAAAAGTGACGAAGTTGCACAATATGCCATACGGCTCATTGGTTGACTAGGTCTTGCATTCATGTTCGATATTGAACATCCATGTTATGGTGGATGGACACCTGTCAAAGCAAGGTCTCCACTGACCAGTATCATGTGGCCATATCGAGGGCCCAGGTTTAGAACTCATTAAATGTTACATTTTTTTAATTTTCTGTAATAGGAGCTCCACTTTTAGGCTTGGCTAAATCTCTACATTATCCAAGGAACTGAGAACACAGACAATGTAGTAAGTAATCTAGTATGACACAAACCTGTAGTGTGATCATTAGAAGGCCCTGTATAGCTAGACTGCGTTCCACCACTACCAACTAACCAATCAAATGTGTCTTCTCTATCTGCATTAGTCCATGTACACCAGTTATCTTTCTCAAAGTCGCAATAGCCTGGCTGATTACAAGGCCCATCCATCAGTTTAAAATCATCAATGGCTATGTCCCCGGTATAGCTTGCTCCACGCACACCCTCAAATAACACCTGTCAAACAGATAGAAATTTGTCAAATACTTCAGTTCAGTTTCAGTTTCAGTTTAATATTATTATTGTCTTTATGTTACAATATTATACTGTACTACTCCCAGATAGCAACAGCTGGTCGAGGCGAGCACATGCATTCTGGGAGCATGTCTTCCCAGAATGCATTAAAAAACAAACTACATGTATAAACATTCTACAATATTTTTTTAAAAGAATACACACCCATGGTAAACTGAGAAGGACTAGTAACTTGTTGGGGAGAAAAGTATGCTGCAAGTTTCTTACAAAACTGTTATGTTGTATCAGTGGACAATTGAAACGCTTAATTATGTATGCATTAACCTGAAATTGATAAAGGTATCCTGTAGCGAATTAATAAAGTTGACCTTTTGAGTGTTAACCAGAGCATCACGAATCTCTCACCCACCACCCCTACCCATGACTCCTCACCCCTCAACCCTGACTTGCTCCACTCATCTGGACATCGCTACTGATTTCAGAGCTCATGGACCTGCTGGGATCATTGAATTGTGTTGTTGGCAAGTCATCCCAGGACCAAGTTGTCCCAAGACCTCTTTGAGTCACCGTTTCCTCCCTCTGACATTTTTGTATGAGTTTAACCAAACAGTGTCTGCTCTCAGTCTCCCGAATGCCACAATAAGTCAAGTGAAGTACCCATACATATATCCATTTTTCAACTCAGTTTCACTAGTTCAACTTACATTAACATAACTGTTTTGCGTGATTGATACTTGAGCAATGTACCACTGATTCCCTTGATTCTTCTGTCGTGACCAAGTAGGAATACTTGGAACGGTTTTAGTTGTCATAAAGTACACATTCAAATAACCAATGCTGTTCCCATACATGTGATACCAGAACTGAAAACATTTTCCAGCCTGAGGAGAGATTTTTGGACCAATAAGCCAAGCTTTTGAGCCTTGAGCCATGGATGACGTCTCAATGAAAAGGTAATGCCCTGTTGAAATAACAGCAATATAAAATAAATTAGCAGTTTCCTTAATAGTTCTTAATGTGTGAATAGGGAGGTAAAGGATAGCCACAGATGGTTGGCAAATACAAGTACCATGATACTTCCTTGAATAATAGCCGGCAGCAATGCCTCAATGCAAGGGATGGCTATCATTCAAGTAGTTGTGAATGGTCTGGTGGGTAAAAACTCTCCCAGGGTTTCATGATA
>OMLO01001117.1_pt1 | contig 19950 bp, 12 predicted proteins | sample 1674811 | NCBI WGS metagenome assembly OMLO01 (sample SAMN06265003, study PRJEB25207) | coral metagenome | isolation source: Coral host | place: Mexico:La Bocana,Puerto Morelos, Mexico | collected 2008-11-13 | reverse complement strand
CAAGACAAAAGGTGCGATTTTCGCACCTTTTTCCGTTTCAGTAATTTTATTCTCCGGTTGGCCAAAAATTCTCAAACCGGAATTTGCATGCATCTCTTGCGGAAAATGGCCGTATGAATGGAAGAAAGGAATATGATCACCGGTATCCAAGAAAGACGATCCGCTACACAAAGAGAACTACAGTCCCCTAGTTTGGAAAGCACTCCCTTCGCTATACCGGGCCTAAAACAAGGAACAAATTTCCATCTGAAGCAATTAACTGAGTTAGTTCAAGAGGAATTGTTTGCTCTTGATGAAATTTTGCACTAATCTGGGTGACACTAGGGTGGTAACTTAGATCAGTTTCTGATTCATGGTTCTGCAGGAATTGTGACTTTTTCTTTTAATTTCTCCGAATCTTTTTTCGATCCACCCACAAATGAAATTTATTGGGTTGTGCATGAGAAGTTGATAGATTTTTATTGGGAAAAAATTCAAGGGCTGGTTTTACCGATAGATTGACTGAGGTCTGCCAAAAAATTACATGTATTGTATTGAATTCTGATTAACTGATCTCCTGGCAAATTTTTTCATTACAGAACCTTATTGTGGTTAACTTATAGACACAAGTGGACTGTATTAATTACAGGACACCGAAAATTGACAATAATATTTTGATACACGTGACAGCATGAACCTCCGCTTCAGTCTAATTGGCCAAGTACAAAATAAACCGAGTCTCTCAGTTGCAGCAGGTGTGAAGCATGTCATCAAAATGAAATGAAATACCTCTTAAAGAACTGAAATACTTAGATTTACAAAATAAATTCGTAATATAACGGTCGGGAAATAATTTCAAGGATTTAAATTAAGGGCGAGTAAAAAATGGTGAAAGAAATTTCATTAACATTTGTTACTGGTTACGATTTTCCGAAATTTAAATCTTGTACGTTTCAGTCATTTGACAAATAAGACACTGACAAATGAGGCACCAGAAAGTGCTTTATTTTTTTACATATGCTTATCTAGTGTTATTCGACGTGGTAGCTTAAAACAAAACGCGATAATGAATCACTTTTTACTTTTCACGGAGTTAGAAACTGAAAGGTATTTCTCTTGGCGCTTTCTTCACTGATCTGATTTTTCATTTATAGTGTCGTATTTTTTTTCAGTTTCTTTTAGACATGGGAAATGATTCGACGAAGTCCAAATCAACCAAAGCCCAAAAACCTCATACTAACGTAACCAGACAAATTAAGCCAGGGCGTGACATCAAACACATCCTTCTCCTATACAAGGCCTGGTTTGAAGGTGCAGATGAAATAATGCAATATTTTTACGATGCTCTAAATCAAGTAAAACCTGCTGGCGCTGTGGAGATCTCAAGGAAAAACGTAGTTGAAGTATCGGAGCTCAATGATGAATATGTCAGGAATCGAACATCTCAATGGCTGATGTCCAGGCACAATGTTGTTCTGCTGTGCTTCCCTGTGACTCAAGCAGAACACTTTCCCCGGGAAGCTTTCATCGACGACAGTGGAAAATTGTCGCGTAAAATCTATTCTGTGGCTTTTGGATCTGAGATTCCATCCCAATGGCCAGAATGTTACAGCCTTGGAATAGCAGACCTAGAGAAAGTAAAGCGACCAAATGATTTTGAAAGCGATGGATTGGAAGCACTTTTCCTTGCAATCAGAGGAACTCCTGAGTAAGACAAGGAATCGGCGATCGTTGCTTCCCGCTTGACTTTAGGAGCAATTGAAATCTAATTGAAAGAATATGAACAACTTCAGTTGGATTTGCTGTGCTATCTGAATGAGTAAGAGATTATTATTTCTTTCCTTTCTAAACATGCTAGGACAGTATTAAGTTTAATTTGGTTTCGATTTGATTTAGATCCGAATGAAAGCGTAATTTTCTCAGGCATGAAAGTTTTCGCATCTTTAATATGTTGTGCATGAGCTTTTTGGTGGCTGAGAATGGCTTGTGCAAGAAAAATCACAAGAGCTAGGTATTAGAAAGCACTTTTCTCCATGGCTCCCGTTACACAATGCTTTTTTATTCAGCAGTTTTTGCTGTGTAGGATTTTTATTTAGAAATTGCCAAACTCCCTAACCCTAACCCTAACCCTGAGTACACGTGTTGTTATAAAACCGAATAAAACTTTTCTCAGGACGCAAGCCCGAAGAGCAGAACTTTGTTTAATAAATTCAACAGTAAGGCAAACTGAACATTAAAATTCGTATTGTTGAATCGCGTTGTTAATTAAGAAGTATGTTGTTAAAAAATGCAGTAAACACCCGCATATAACAACAAATGGATTAAGAAAACCAAGCTAAAATTTCGCCAGTAAAGCCCCATTTTTATAAGAACAAGATCACGGCTGAAAATTGCAATATGTTCTTATAAATCCCCTGTTCAACTCCAAAATGAAGGCGTGTTCTTTGCTTCCGGTCAAGATCAAATGCTGATCGAACCAATCAAACGTGAGAAAAACTCGACTCGCCGCCAATCTCCTCGCGCCTTCGCCACTACGCCGACAAAACAAAAGCGCGCGAAATCCCGCCCGCGCGCTGCGCAGGCTACATGTAGCTGTAAAAGCGAAATGCAAGCAGCATGGCAAAGAAAAAGGACGTTTATACGGAGATTCCAGTTGAGGAGATGGATCCGGAGGAAAGTTCGAACTCAGCTGAACCGAATCAAGCCGAAGATAAGCTGGAGGAGAGATTTGACAAAGACTTCTGGCTGAAGGTGAACTGTTTGGTATTTGTCTGTTGTTTTTGCGTTGCTTAGAAATCTATTTTATGAGCCTCGATTGACTGGCAAATTCCGAAAACAAAATGATAAACTGATGTATTTAATTCAGGTGTGTGGCTACACGTACTAAATGCAACTGGCTTGATCAGAATCACTGAGAAATTCTCTCTGCAGGAATTGCAATATTTTAGAAAAATAGGTTTATTAGCTTGATACAGACCAAGTCAAGTTCTACATCTAAGCTGAAATATAAAGTGCTTCAGGTTTACTTTAAGTTAATTTGCCTAAAAAATAACAAAATTGTTGAGGGTATTTGAATTGGGAATTATTTGACAAAGTTAAAAGTATTTATATCTATATAGGGAAACGTACAATAACTAGCTGCAAAATATTGTTAGGATGCTAATAATTGGCCAATGATCCGAGTCAATTCAAATGATTCATGAATATAAACAATGGCCCGATTTATACTAGAGACGGATCATCCGTCCAGACGGATCATCCGTCAAGACGAATCATCTATCTAGTATAAACACGGGACGAACTATGATACGAACTATCGTTGCGTCTCGTAGTTCGTCCCGTATTCGTCTGTGTATAAATACGGGCTTTCAGACGGATCATCCGTCCAGACGAATTATCCACGGTAGTTCGTCTTTCAAGACGAACTACCGTGGTAGTTCGTCTGGACGGATGATCCGTCTGAAAGCCCGTATTTATACACAGACGAATTATAAGACGAACTACCGTTGTTTGCCCAAGTTCGTCCCAGACGGATGATCCGTCTCTAGTATAAATCGGGCCATTTGTTCTTTATTGCGTGTACTACATATTGACTAATTGTTAGGTCCAAAACAAAGTGAAAGCTGCAAACATGTCATGGAACAGAGCAATGGATGAAGTGAGAGCAGATCGGTTGATTGAAAAGCATGGCAAAAATTCTCTTCTTGTTATAATTCATGAATGGCCTCAGAAGAAAAAATACAAAGATAAACCAGAGCTGATACCAAGCCTAGAATACCTGGTAAGAACATTATTTTTGATAGGTACTGAGGCAAAGTCTTGGCATACGAGCATTCAAGACAGAGCTTAACCTGGTTTCTGTCGCATAAAGCAACTAAGCCTTCTTGCAGGCTCACCTCTAGGTGATCTAGTGACGTCAGTGGAACACAAGCGGGCATAACATAGCCAAGATCAAGTGTGAAATCGAAAAGCGAGCTTGCTATTATCTCTGCAAATTTCCACCCAGGAAACTGCAGAAAATAATAAGCCAACTGAATTTTCACTGGAATTATTAGCTTTAGTAACTCAGACTTCTAGACTTCTAGACTAATTAATTGACATCTGTAATCTGTATGTAGATTAGTCGACTAACAGAAATTATACTTGAGAGGGATGCCAAAGAAGACTTCAAATATTTCCGTGTTCCTTCAAAAGATGATCCAACTTGCCCCACTCTGCTGCATCTTGCTGCGGAGCAAAACTTCTTGCATGTCACAAAGTCCTTAGTTGAACGCTATCCAGGTCTTATGTACTTATGGACGTACGAACACGATGACAAACCTGGTAACTTACCAGTTGAATTGGCTCTAAAGAAGTACCAAGATGATACAGCAGCTTATCTGATTTCTCAAATGAGGCATTATCAGTGAGTGTTAAATATCAATTTTTTTCGCTGTGTCTAAATGCCCGGCAGCCGGGCATGGTCTTAAATAGACTAAATGCCCGGAAGTCAGTTTGAGATCGTGACCGGTAGTCACGGCAGTCATAGATACTGAGCGATGTTTTACACGAGCTCGGTAAATTCGTCTTGTGTAAAACCGAAATAATTTTAAGAATTGCCTGACATTTCTAAAGAAACATCAAATACTTTCAATAGGTTTAAATGAGGCTTTTCAGTCGGAATTCGTTAAGTGAATATTTACTATTCGGTTTGCGCTCTTGGTTTGCGCCGAATTGTTCTTAATGTGGGATGGCCATTTTACAGTATGCCAACGCTTGGATATTTCGTCAACTAAAAAACCAAAATAAGTTTTAGGATCGCTTAACAATGCTAAAGAAACATTTAATACTCTTAAGAAGCTTGAAAGAAGCTTTTAGAGAAAATTCGGTGAAATATTCTGACTGCCTGACTGCCGGGCATTTCAGGGCGCACTTTTTTAGTAGTCCAACTGTGAAATACAGAATTATTACAGCTGAGACAGAGTAAAGATTAAAAATAATATTTGTGCACGACATAATTGCTGGTTATCTGACCACTTTTAAGTCACCACTTTCCTTTATCAAGTGTCTGTCATTGCAAAATTGTGAACCACTTTCCACAGTAAATGACTTTAAAGCATTTCACTGATGATGTTTATGTGTAATAATTTTCCACAATTTGACTTGTTTTATCTTTATTTATAGCGTTCAGAGACTATTTCTTTGTGAAGAGGATGAGAACCAGACACCTATGAAGTTTTATTTTGGGCATTACATCAGTTGTCGACATCCAAAGACAAAGGATCCTGCAATGAAGGTAGAATCCCTTCAGTTTACTTACAATATCATCTGTGAAGTTGCAACTAATTAAATAAACCTAGAAATCAAGGAAGCAAAGCCAATCTATGATGGCCATGTACATTTCCTTTCTTTTAATCAGCTTGTTTATTTGGCCACTTCGATTTCCTCAAGTAGCATTCACTGTAAAAAATAAATAAATAAAGTGTCTTTATTGCAGTTGATAAAATACATATCAGTAGTTACAATAATAAAAATATTAAAAAGCAAAATACAGGAATAACATACATACAGGAATAACATACCAAACTAATGTTTAGCCTGGGAACATTGAACTATCAGTGCCTGTCACTCTCTCTCCCAAAAATAACATCTGCAAACCTAAGCATGAGATTGATTTCAGTGACATCAGCTGTTATTAACCAATCAAATTTCACCTTGTGTATTTATGAAGTTTGGTTTGCACTACCTGTTGTACCCAGGACCCATCTGGGTTAGAGCCTGAATGATACACACCCCAGCAGATAGTTTGTACCAATGACTCGCCAAAAACACAGTCAGTTCAACTAGTCGCAAATAGTTTAAAGGCTTCCAGGGTATTTTTCTTATGTGTAACTATAATAAGGAATTAAGGCTCAATAAAATCAATGCAGATACGAATACAGGGTTGTCAATAAGATTTGAAGTACCACTAGGTGGAAAAATTTTGAAAGTAGCCTGCATTGGGGACCTGAGGCCACCTAAAGGAAAGAGGTCTTGCGAGGCCCCCAGCAGGGTACAGGGATAAACCACCATTGCGGTTCCAGGGGGAATTTTCATGTTCCAAAATTGTCTTTCCTCGGAAAACTTCTAACAAGTCTCACTAACTTCGTTAAAACAACAGCTCTATCAATCAGGGTTTTTAATAAGGTTAATAAAGTTCTGTGGCTTAAATGACCTACATGTAGAAGATAGCAGACAATTTGATCAGGAAAAGGAAAACATGATTTTAGATTTAATTTCTTTGAGCTGGTACATGGGGAGCACTGGGGATTTCCTCTGGTTAATGACTTCCATTGAAAATCCTGTGAATGTCTGCAATGTTCAACTTTCCTTTCTGAGATTGTCCTCAAGTTGCCTTTTTTCATGGAGACATCTGATTTTGTTATATTAATTAATCTCTTTGAGACATTATGTACTTGACGTAATCAAGATCACGCAATGTGATACGAGAGGACCTGGAAACGAGGTTGCGACCTCGTGCGAATTTTGTAGCTTTTCGGTCGTTTTGTGATCGGTTATTTCTCGTACAAGATAGCCAAATAAAGGACATTAATGAATTGACTTGTTGTTCTGCTGCCTGGCAACATTTTCATCATTTTGTTTAATGCAGAAAACAGTACTTGCAGTATTGGACAAGCTCATCAATCCCCACTGGCCATATCTGCCTCGAAGCAAGGAAGACGATGAGAACCGGGGTGAAATTGAGCATGCTCTGAGCTGCGTACCCGATGACCCAATGAACTATGACTTCTTTTACCACGTACTGGAGGCGGATGACAATGGAAGACAGCCTAAGATAGAGGTGGCTACAGAAGTGGACAAACATGGCACACCGATTAAGACGCAAACACTACCTAACCCAAAATTTAACCATAAATCACTGTCATGCCTTAGACGTATTGCAGAGAGTGGAAACAAGGTTTGTGTAAAGCTCTGAATTGCAGAGTCTCATTAACAGGGTGGACAGGCCAAAATGCCATTGATGGGTACCAGATTTGACATTCTCAAGGACATTTTGTCTCACAGTGAAGCTTTTTCAGTGAATTGTGCTGTACACTCGATTGTATTTGTTGCTTTTAAGCGAAAAAAAGTCTTTGAAGATGAGATTTACTTGCACTTAATATTTCATCTTCTGTATGTTTAGGAAGCTGTACAGCACCCTGTAGTCCGAATGCTGTTCTCAAGAAAATGGAATAACTTCGCCCATTGGTTGTTTTGGTGAGAATCAAGTTTACACAAATTATTTCCACCTTGCTATTTCAGTGGAAAATTTTGTTTACTTTAACTTCAAGATGTTGTTTCCATTCCCATAGCTTAGCCAATTGGAACATTATAGTTTGCCAGGGAGGTGGGGAAGCTCAATTCAGCATGCATAACCGTACCTCCTTTCAGGAAACAAAATGGTCAGTTTATCAGGGTTCTCCCAAAAATTTGAAGTAGGGGGAGGGGGGGGGGAACAGTAACTAGAAGTAGGTGGCAGACAGTGCTGATAAAAAGAGGAGTGGCTTCATGGGGGCCATGTGGGCGAGGGGGGCCACCTTTTATTAGGCTTAATCTTACGGCTGACAAATTTAAAGATTGTGTATGATCTTGCAATGTTTGTTGCTTGTCTTTGTGCTTGAAGAACTAACTAAATTGCGCATAAATTCACTGGAGATAAAAGAACTAATTACCTGCGCGGCCATGGGCTGAGTGCAGTTCATCTACTGGACGAGGTTTAGTAACCACGCTGTCATAGGACGAGTGTGGCTCTTGTTCTGCACAGAGTTTATTTTTTTTTTTTTTGTTAGCTTTGTCAATCACATTTCCCAAACCTCTTCACGGCCAAATTGTGATTGGGACTGTCAATCAAGTTATCTGTGACATTTCAGGGCTCGGTCTTGGCGGCGGTCAACTAGCCAAATACCACTGGATTTTCAGTTTTAGTTAGTAGAATTCTGTACGTTACTGGCCATGTTGACTACCAAAATTCCTCATCAAAGGAAAAAATGATAAGTTCATGCCATCTGATAGGGTGCGGAAAAAAATATTAACAAATTATCCGGAAATTTACGGGGATAAATGCGACAAAAAGCGTCGATAATGCGGGTGTTTCAACTTAAAAGTCAACAAAATTGATAAATAAAACCTTTCGAATGTACCGAACAACACAGTGAAACGAAAAGCACTTCCAAGTCTTACAGACAAGCCCTCTAATAGAATGCACATCATGTTCGCCAACTTTAAATATGCTTTAATTATCTTTTTATGGTATTTGTTGATAGGTATTTCTTCATTTACACAGTTTTTCCAAGCATTGTACTTGTAGCTCACTTGCAGTGTACCTTGGTAGCCAGGCATTTTCCACGGACTAGTATCTAGGCTCGTCGCATCGAAATGGTGGCGAGTTTTCGTCGCTGTTTTAGGAGGAAATGTTTCATGGCTAGTATTAAGAGTTCTTTGGCTAGTGAGAACTACCCTTTTACTAGCCAAAAGCCCAACGGTAACAAAAAAGTTAAGGTCGAGCCCTGCATTTATGTACTGGAATATGTTATCAAATTGTTTTCTTTATTATGTGTAAAATATATTTTGTTTTTGTGGAAGCGTTGGACTTGAAGAGAAAATTAAATACACAACTGATCAGAAAAGGTATCATGTAAGTCATGAAATGCACTGATGATGCAGCTAAATTTTCGTTGTACGACAAATAAGATTGTGCTTACTTTGCAAGTTTAATTTGCCTAAGGCGATGGTCATGATTTGCAAGCTGTGAGTATTTTTTGAGGGTTTAGGCAATTGAATTCTTTGGCTTTTTCATCGAAGAGAGATAAGAAAGGAAAATTAAATTTTTGCCGAGGTAAACAATAGCATGCCCCAACTTGCAGCGTTGATGTCAATATCAGGTAAAAACACAAACACTCTATTGAAAAATTAGCTGTGGATAGCTTTACCCTCAGATTTTGTGACTCGCATTGACTATTTGCTGTCAAATATTAAATTGCTGCGATCACGGCTTGGGGGCCCTTGTCACGGTTTTGACAGCAATTCTCAGGGCCCGATTGATAGGCTTTGCTACATTATGCTTTTTGTTTCACCACTAAAATGCTCTTCCTTAATGCTCCAAATTTCCTACCAAAATGCCACCCCAGAAAGTCACTAAAATGCTTGGAATAATGATCAGTATAAAAACATGGTGTTAACTGTTAATACTTACAAAAATGTTCAAGTGTTGCAAGTAACAACAATAAACTACAACAACAGTGTATACAAGTTCACAAATACCACCCAACAAGTGAACGTAGTCCTAGAAATCATCTACGAGGCTAAGAACAGAAAGTAGCTGACTATCCCTAGTAAGTTATCCGTTTGTACTGCAAAAAAGATTTTCTTTTTTAGTTTCTCAGAAAAAACAATTATGTGGGAAAATGCCACTAAAATGCTTGATTAATGCTGTATGCTTTTGCCTGAGTCACTAAAATGCTTGAAAAAAATGCGAGCATAAAGTACGAAAGCCTACCAAATGATTTCAGATTTCTTTTATCGTACAGCTATAAGAGTTGTATGTTTTTTAATTTAATTGCTACCCATTTCTTAGTAAGAAAATTAGACATTTTATAACAATAGATTTTTTTTCTCTTTATTGTTTTTTGTGTTTCAGTGTTCAAGCGTCTTTCTATGTACTTTTTCTAACACTGTTATCATATGCACTCATCTATGGCTCGACTGTTGAAGACCCAAACCTGTACAAGGGCAAAGCAGATGGTGTGCGGTTATTCTGTGAAATTTCCACCATCATCTTTCTCCTATTTTACTTTTTTGAGGAAATCAATCAAGCAGAACAGTGAGTTTTTAAGTAATTAGTATGTTCAATCACAAATCTTACCCTTGCCATCAGAAGATGATTTTCCCCAAATTTCTTACTGAAAACCTCTCGAACCCATCAGATGGCAAAGTTCTGATAGCAATCCAAGCTTTTGTAGTTCATAAGCTGCTCTTGTGTGCATGGACTTGCGTTGAAAAGCAGGCACACTCCTACATGAATGTTTGTCACACTCGGCCAAGAATCGTTTTGGGGGATTTCATACGGATTTCATACGGATCTTGTCTGTTTATATCTTTTAGCTTTGCAGAGTATCACTCTTTGCTTTCTGTTTGTTGTAGACCGTCAAAATAACCGGATAGGAAACCTCGCGTGCCCGTACCTTTCACTGCCATTTTGTCAAAACAAACACAAGGTTGTCCTCCAGTTCGTAAAGTCACGTGAGGTGACGTCACCTCTGAAATGGGTCTATAAATGTAAACAGCTGAATGGACAAATGAAGGAGAAGATGAAGGAAACACACATGGCCAGTGCCAAGTGTGGGAAAACACATGTAACCAAGTGGCGAGTGGTTTTGGTCTAGCATAAAATTGGTTTCATTAGTTGGGATGGGCTTACACAATTTATTTCTAAATTATCCAATCATAGAGTGTGTGCTAATTAACAAAGCAAAACCAGAGAGAACTCCTCTAAAAGGCAGATGGAAAGAGAGAATTTTAACTATGCAGTTATGTTCCTACTATAGTCTATTGAATTGTACCAGATGTAATAATTTCTTAAATAGGCTACTTATTAGTTTTACCAAATAGGCATGCTTTGTGTGACTTGCGCATCCAGCCCTCTCTTCTCAGTGAGGAGCATAGGCCGGACTTGAGAGAGTGAGTACGGAAAATCGAGTCCAGCGAAATGTGTAATCTTCACAAATGTAGTAGACTACAGTAAGTTAGTCATTCTAAAACAGTAAAATCACAGTTTTAAAAATCAAAATTTTCATATCATTTGTAGAGAATGGAGAACCTACTTCAAAGATCCATTCAATTATTTTGAGTGGCTGGGTCTTGTTTTGACATTCCTTGTCCTTCCTCTTCGTTTTGCCGAGGTTAAATCACAATGGAGTCTTGCCGGGCTCGGCTACTTGTTCAATTTCCTACGGCTCTTCAAGTTTTCCTGTGTCACGAGGTAAAATTCTCTGCATATATCTATGTTTTATTTTTCATGACCATGTATAAACTCCCTATGTTCTGTGTCGATTTACCATTTGCTAATTTCATCCAGCTTGCTGATTATTGTGAATAATAATCATGAATTATCATAAATTACATGTAGTTCTATCCAAAGGTTTCGCCTTTGCTGCAGGCGTTCCATGAATCTCCGCTTTCTGGCCACTTGTTCTTGAAAATTTGGCAAGGAAACTGAGTCTCCTTGCGTGGCAAGAATGTGGGAAAAGCTCTCCTTCCTGGCACACAGAGACTTTTAAATGTTAATACTTTAACACAAAATCGCCTAGGAAATCGACCAATTTCAACTTTTAGTGGACAAACACCTTGAATCAGAATAATTTTTTAGTACCTCCAGTCCTTCTTGTGTGTTCTAAAAGCTAAAGATATATTAATAATATTGTTGCCTGAAATAAGACCAGAAAAAATTCCCACGCGAAGTGGAGCTAATAGATTTCAAAGCTCAGGGAAATTGTGCAAATGCATCATCAGTTTTATTTCACAAATAATTTCAAGTCAACATTTCTTTATAACATTTGATGTCCTTAGAAATTATTTAATACTTTGAGAAGATATTTAAACAGTCGCATTGAAGTTTGCAATACACAGTTTTTGTCCACTTATTACACTTCTGGTGGATTCCCTCATCTAATAAAGTTTTGTTGTGATAGTCGTGAAGGAAAAGTTTATTCCGATCACAGATGTTTCTGTTATTATACGGCCACCATGTTGGTGCCCTTCCGAGGGCACTTAATTTGGCGTCTCCATACAAGCCTCTATAAATTTGGTGAAACACTCTCCCGAATAACGCACGAATGAAAAACTTCACAGACCTATGTCTTGGCGAAGTTGTTATACAACAATCATCTATCATATCTTAGTTTCTTGACTTAATTTATTGAATGGTTATTATTTTTATTTTTGATTGCTTGACAGTGCAAACCAAAAATTGAACGGACATATTTTGCTTTGTAGAACCACCGGTCTGTACACGAAGACTCTTGCACGAATTATCTACCGGGATATTACTCGTTTTAGTGTAGTTTTTATAATCGTATTTTTTGGATTCTCTGGCGCGATGTACATGGCGCTGAAAGCCACAGATTCACAGGAACTGTTCAGGTAAAGTTTGTGTTTTGTTGAAATTCAAAAATTGACGGGCGCCTAAGGCAGTTTTCTAAATGTCGCAAACCTGCACTAAAATAATCCTTGGCTGGCGCAGTGGGGTCTATATTTACCTACTGAAAGGCCTTAACCGTTAATGATCATCACTGATGTACCCGATCCCCTTTCAAGCCATAATTTTTTTAGGATTTCGTTTCACATCTGTGTACTGATATACGATGATCATTAATGTTTTCATACCTTTCTCCGTAGTTCAAATATATAATGATCTTTCATACTGTATATTCACTTGCTCAAGGCATAAGCGCTGGCAATACTCCACTTTGATGCCCGATAAATATCGATATTTATTGTTGAATTTCTTTATGCTTATTTTTCCTTATTTACAGCAATTACGCATGGCTAATGTTAGCTGCTGTCAGAGCCCTTGTTGAACAACAACCTGTTGACGAAGATTATTCAAAGTTCAAGTAAACATCTTTATCGTTCTTTATGTCTACAGTTTCTTCTAAACGTGATTAAGAGACCATGAAGGATATGGTAGTAAATTCTCCATATAGGCCACATTTCCAGTGTAATTCCTCTCTCTATTTTAGCTAGATTTTCGCTTATTCTCCCGGCATTTTTTTACATATTGCTTCTTAGTTAAAACGACCCCTCGTCTATACTAAAAAGACAACAGGAAAGTCCATGCTATTTTATCTCATTTTCCAATGTTGAAATATCACCTGGATACCTTCAAAAATTTTCTGTTTAAGACCAAATTTGATTTTCTTTTTTTTAATGCACTCGTATTAATTTTTTTTTACTCGGGCACCGTGCGGCGACATAAAGCCTGGACATTGGACATGTTGCAGCGTGGACGTCAAGCCCGTTTTTGCTAAAAAGTACAGGAACATCTGAATTTTGTCATCGCATCATGTTGTATTGAAATTCAGCTGGGACAAAATGACCTCAGTTTTAAATGTCACATAGTGTGCGTTGTTTTTGTAAAAAAAATTATTCCCGCCTCAACTAGAAATAAACCAGTATCCGCTTCGTTTGCACCCGTCAGCTTGCGTACTCTACCTACAACATACGTCCTGTGTGTACACGCGAAATAGCTTGTCCCCACTTAACCTTTCCGTTGGTGTGTGTACCGACGAGTCCAACAAAACGGTTTTTGTTGGTTTTGTTTCATGTTAGCTGGCTAACTATCCTGATTCTTCTGGCGTACATGACGATGGTGATTGCAATTTTCCTTAACATTCTAATCGCCCAGCTGAGTGACACTTACAGTGAAGCGAAGAAGACCGCCAAGCTCCAATACGCTATTGATACCATGGTTATTGTCACTCGACTGGAACACAGCAGACTTTCAAAATGGGTACGTACTTCCGAGACAAAACTGTCGGGTGGAATTGGGTTGGGTATATCTGTTTTTATTCTGGATGGAAAGTGACCGAGGCATTGTTGAACCATAGTTAAGGTAGCTTCAACGCGGCACTGGTGTGCGTGCTCATGGTTGTATGTGGACTTTGTGCTTTGAAAATGCTGCACTAGTTGAATCGCGATTGAGGCATTATTTGCACATGGGCGGAGTTTTATTTGGATATGGACATGTTTTTGTGCGGTCATTTTCATGCCGTAGAAGGGTGTATTCTTTGTTCTCCTGTATTAAATTTCTTCTTCAAAAAAACATCATTTGCCATTTTCTATTGGTGTTTTACGTTTTTCTTTGTTTTCAGAATTTATGGGTCAAGAATTACTCGGATGGTGACTGGATCAGTGAGGACGATTTAGCGAAAGGTATCAATACTCGAAGCTAGAAAATATTAGAAAACATGAAATTTTGATCTCTAGCCCGTAATGACTTGAGTTCTTTCTGTAATATTGTTCCGCCAGAAGCGCCGGCCGGCTACTTTTGTTAGACAAATCCACAGAAAACCGTAAGACAATTTTCAATGTAGCTTTAATTTGCACTTAAAATCTCAAGTTCCAAAACCCGAGTAAGCGAACATTGGTTTAAAGCCAACAACTACAACTTTTGCTGCAATTTTATCCTGATTCTGTCCGCGTATTTCGTAAATTCCATTGTGCGAATTCGTCTTTCAAAGAGCACGTGGTGCGAATAACTTGACATGACCAACGAGAAAATTTTCGTGGCTCTCTACCCTCGAGAAGCTCGCGTCCTTCGGGCGCTCGATTTGCAAGCGCTAGCTACTTGAATTTTTAAGCTGCTTACTTTAAAATCTGTTGAGAACACTGCGGATTCGGTTCACGTAGTTACTGCTCGCAGTCGTGATGTTTGACGGGATTTGTTGTTATTTACAGAAATGTTAGAATACGCAGATGATAGACACCCCTGGGAAACAATGGAAGACAAACTAACAGATATCAGGTAAACAGGGTTTTTGGATGTTTTAGTGAAAAGTGGTTCAAGCTAGGACGGACGGGAATATCCAATATGTTCTGTAGGAATTCAGTAGACTATTTTCGGTATTGGACTGACACTAGCTTATTACTGAGGCTAATGCGGGGAGTCTTTTCAAATACAAATGTCACTAGTCTCCTTTATGATATCATCCCCGCATGAGCCTTCATTGCAAGCTATGATAGTCCAATATTGAGAATACGAATATGGCCAATTGGCGAAACTACCGTAATTTAGATAAAGCTTCCTCTGGTAGGAAGTTGTTAGTGCTTTCGATTCGAAACGGAGTTCAAGTTTTCTCTCATCCTATGTTTTTGCAGGCTGGTTTTCGAATTAATCCTTATCTGTATAAGTTTTGTTATACATTAAAGTTTGTGTTTTTGTTGTTACAATGATTGGCTTGTTGACTGTTTTTTTTATGCTAGGGAGAATTTGCGGAAAGTGGTCAGAAGAGGAAAAGATAAGGGGTCCTGGGATTCAGTGGACGAAAAGTTGACTTACTTAACGTGAGTAAATATGATACAGTGAAAACCTTCTCTCTTCCGCAGAGTTTCGAACTTTCGTTATATAAATACGCTCTGCGAAGTGAGTGAAGGCGCAAAGTCAAATGAATCGATCAGGCAGAGAGCCACTGCCAGATATATGTCGATTGATCCTACATCCTTGTTTTCGGCTTTGGCTAACTATGACAGCTTGAAACTCACAGAACTCATTGTTAATTATGTCGCTACAGTTTGCATTAGGTTTCTTGAGATATGATTGCATTTCCAAGGAAAGAAGTGTCTTACTTCTAGGGTCCCCCTGAAACCCGTGTAGGATAATCTTGCATGTTCTCCTTTTCTCTTAGAAGGAAAAAAAATATAGCGGGCGATTCGAATCGGCTTTATTGTCGTCTTCAAGACCTGTCTCTGTGGTAAATCTGAATTTAAATAAAATCTTGCAATCTCCGGCTATATCTTACATTTTTTCCCTATTATTTGCAATCTTTGAACTTGGAGCTGTAAAAACACCGTTAATAAAACTAAGTAAAAGGATAACCTTAATCAAATTTCTTCATCACCGCAAACACGATCAAAAATGCGAATGAATAATGAGAGATCATATATTTGGAAACATTATTGATCATCGCGGTTATACTCGCTACTTAAGCAGTTGTGAAATTAAAGCCTAAAAAAAAAATCACAATTGCTTAAGTTGCGTATGTAACTGCGATGATCATTCATGATTTGAAATGTATGATGTTTCATATATCCATTTGCATTCTCCATCTTCGATGGGTATATTACGAACTCACAATGTGACCAGCTCCCACTTGGCTTGATAGCTCAGTTGGTAGAGCACTGCACCGGTATCGCAGAGATCATAGGTTCGAATCCCGTTCAGGTTCAACAGACTTTTCCCAATTTCCATGCTTTCAAGTATGTTTTAGCTAAATCTTCGAAATCACTTAACCTCGAAATCTTGCACGTTATTTTACTGACACAAGGTACGCAAGCCACCCCTGCGAGTAGCGCACAGAAAATTGTCTTCCACGGTGATGGCCATCTTGGGCGTGGTATCTAGCAAAGGCTCCCGCGCTTTTCGCCGTGGCCCGGTAACCCTGTGCCTGCACTTACATTAGTAAGCGGACCCTCCCCACTCGAAAAAAAACCCTTCGAGCCTCTGCCGAGGATAGAGATGAAAACCGGTGTGCAAGAAGCTGCAGTTTTGGATGTCTGGTCATATAGGTTCTTGTATTTTGGGATAGTTTTTGGCAATTCAGGCTAAGTAAGTTCTTGTGCTTCTTCGGCGAATAAAATGAAAACTTCCTGCCAGCACTAGGTTCTTACAGGCGGGTTTTTAAAATACCTTGGTCGAAAAGGCATTGATTTTTCTCAATTTTCGTTCTTTGTTCTCCTTAAGTTTAGCCAAAAGATAAGAGTCCTCAAGGGCCATACAATTTTCTTCAAACGCAGTACTTTCCTTATATCTCCATCTTTGCAATAAACATTTCTGAATGTGATCTAGTTAACATTTAGATTTTCGGATGCATTGAATATGTTTTATTACTTCCTGAAAACATTGTAGAGCAACTATGTAACATTTGTGCTTTCTTTCCTTTGTAGAACTATTATTGAGAAACTTCCTAAATCCAACGCCGAGACGCAGTCAATTAACCACGTCCCATAATGCACCAGGGACTCCAAAGTGACGTCATGGCCTGGTAAAAGTCACCAGAATATTGATCGTAAATTAAATGATAAATTCTCCCATGGCCAACTGGTACTATAAGAATTGTATGGAAACCAATAAAGAGAATATGTAGGTTGTAACAGGAAATAATCACGCGAGATAGTTAATCAGACAGCTAGTGATTGTAGCACCAGAGAGACGTACATGCGATAAATGAAAACTAGACGTGTACTCGACACACTGAGTTGTCCAAAACACGAGCTGATGTATAGCACTGATGAATAAAGCGTTAACCTTCTACTGAGACACTGGAAGTTGAATGTCACACTAGTCTTTATCTGACACGTATCGCTGGACACTAAGAAGACCAATCTCCCCAACCCCGGGGAGGTACCCAACAATGTTTTATGCTTGGGGAGGCGTGTGCACCGAGGTTCAAACCCTTACCTTTTTATTTAGCATTTTTAACAGACAAGGTTACTCCTTCATATATACATTCCATGAAGATGATTTTGCTTTGATTTTACCTCCCTTAAAAACCAACAGAAATCTTCTCACCAATATAGGTCAACCAGAAAATTCTGCCCTAAAATTTGAAACATTGCGCTGGAGGAGAGGGTGAGACCATAAATGAGAGACCACGTATTGGAAAGACTCCACCCACCCAACTGTAAACAGGAAAGAACGCGCCCACTTCCTTCACGTGCTTTCATATGCTTGCGCACGTGTTTACCATACTTTCTTGTTGATATTATTTGCCAAAAAAAGATGGCGTAACATTCAGATTGGAAAGATACCAAGGTAAAGTTTTATCGCATGCATGTGGCGGAAAAATGTCGCCTGACCTGTCGACCTTTTTCTTGTGTATGTAATCTGGATATTTTAGTATTATATTTTTGTTAGATGACCTCAAGATCGTTTAAATCAACATTATCCGCTTTTGCAAGTACTGATAGATACTTGTTACTCAATCAATTGTCCTGTCTGTTATCCTGATAAGCCAGTCAGACAACAGCCGTATCAACTATCTGAAAGCTATTTCAGCTGTGACTCTCACAAGGTCAATATCTCTTACTCTTCCCTGACGATTCCGAAATTCAAGATGTTTTCTGTGTGCCTGCTCTTATTTCTGTTTTCGGTTGGTACTTCACAAGGTAAGCGATATTTTTTTGTGCTATATCTTTTTGCCTGTTGCTCAAAATATCTGCCAAAAGTGTTGTCCTGTAAGTTCTTTTCGGTAAGAAAGTCGCTTATTAGCATCCGAGCTGATGCCCTGCTCAGCTGGGTATTAGATAACTAAAAAAAATATTTTCTATTTTACATGTGTATTCATAATTGGGAAATATATTCAACAACCCTGAATAAAACCCTGTAAATATAATTTTACTTTCCCGTAAGATTTTACTAAAGGGTATGGCTTTTTAACGTCTTGGAGGTAGGCCTGAAACATGCTATAGGACCGCCTTCTGACTCGGAATGTGCCCGGTGGTTATGATAACATTTGGTTGTGAAACTTTGTGAAATTATTTATTTTAACTGACTAAATAGTAAGTTAAAAATTGTCATGTTATTTACACTAAAAACGATCGACAGAATTTTGAGAAACATAAATATGGAGCGCCCTGAGAAACGTTTATGCTCGAGAAATTATATTGAACGATTTTTACTCTTGCCTGTCCGATGAAAGTAGCTCACCCTGAAGCAGTGCCACGTTAAAAATTTATTAAACGTTATTTTCGATCTTCGAAAAACGATTTAGTCTCGAAACAACCAAATCTTTTGTTTCAGCATCCGAGGAAACAGTTCACTGATCGTCCGCGGCTTTTGCAACACTTCCCCTCGCTGTCAGACTTTCTTCAACTGACAGCTTCAGTTCCTCTAGCGCTGATTTGTGTGTTTTTTTTTTTCGTGCCCTTGTCAAAAACAGGAAAAGGAAACATTACAACTTCCCGTTATCAGGTTATACTAGACGACCTCATGCTGTTCATCCCAATTTTATGAACAGTTTACGGCGAGACGCTTCGACAGAAAATAGAATTAGATCACCAAAGACACCAAAGATATGGACAGCCATGAGTCAGCAAAATTAGTGCAAGGAAACGTAAATTTTCACGAACATTCGGCAGTTAAGTTACGTGGGTATGTAGGGGCTGTGTCTGGGAGCTGAGTTCCGTGCGGTCAATCAAAGATGACCATGACTCAGCTGGCTTAGTCGGATCAACTTAGAATAACAGACATTGGGGGTGAGGGAAGGGTTTGAACATTTAGGGTGTATGGATACTTTAGTAAGGGCACGAATTTTTTGAAAACCTTCTCATGCACTAGAAAATGTTTTTGCTCGGGACCAGTCTATGCAGTATATTTTTTTCTCCGCATAACATGCGTTTTTTTTGTTGTTGTTTTCTGGCCATTTTAAGGTTTCCGTGTCAGAACTGGATAAAACGTTGTCAGTATTGCAACCAGAAACAGCACGTATGACTACACGTGCATCGGAAAGACTACTTTTAGGGACGGAGCTTTCTTTGTGAGGGGGAGGGAGTGGACAGTTTATTGGAGCATGAAATTATTTTTGGTATGCAATCTGCTGTGCAAGATTATGTGAAATGAAAAACGCAGCAACTGGTCAGTTGAAAGCTCGATTATTTTCCCCGTGGCTTCCCTTGCACGATATTAACCCCAGCTCCTACCCCCCTCAAAAAATATAACAATGGCCCATTCGTCTCTAAGATGACTGGTGTGAAAGATAAATGACCCTCTTTTACTGGTTGCACGTTTTCACTGAGGGTGTAAGAAGCAACCCTCGGTGGCTTTTATCGCTTGTCTCGGTAAATATAAGGTTGTTTTCTTTGGTCACAGCGCTGATACGGGAACAATTGTGGAATTACAGCTTGCTTCATGTGGAGAGCCCCATGTAGCTATCAATTACTCAAGCATTGTTTATCAATAAAATGGGATTTAAGTCTAACACAAAAACACTGATTAAAAAACAGGTCTGAAGACTGATACCGCTTACAAACAAACGAATAAATTAAGCAAGGAGTGTGATTTGTCCGAATTCTGTTCGGATCGATTAATAACTGAACTCAATGTGTAAAATTCATCACTCATTAACGAGGGGCAGACAATAGACGCCAGGCCTCTAGCTAAAACTCCCGGGGGGGTACTCCCTTATATGGGCTATATAGGTATGTGCGGCCCCAAAGGGTATGGTTTTTCAGCCGTTTTAG
>OMLO01001116.1_pt1 | contig 19955 bp, 21 predicted proteins | sample 1674811 | NCBI WGS metagenome assembly OMLO01 (sample SAMN06265003, study PRJEB25207) | coral metagenome | isolation source: Coral host | place: Mexico:La Bocana,Puerto Morelos, Mexico | collected 2008-11-13 | reverse complement strand
TGGCGGGTAGGAAGCTGAGGAACCTCGTGAGAAAGCATTTCGGCAGCAACGATAGGGACGTAGTGATTTTGACATATAAGGCTATTTCGTTTGATTTGGGGTTCCCAACTGGTGTGGGGTTCCCACACCTCAGGTTCTTTGATGTTAGAGCCTAGGAGCATCTTGCATGGATGTGTGAGGCACGCTCATGACTTGAAGATGCTTGACTTAGAGCCTACGAGCATCCTGCATGGCTATTTAACATTTAAGCCACGCTATTATGCCATCATCTTGGGTCTCTCGATTTGTGAGCCACACGCATGCCATCTTGTGTCCCGCGCAAACCATGACTGGTGACCAGTGACTGGCCGCTCAGTTGCTATCATGACTTGAAGATGCTAGAGCCTCCGAGCATCCTGCATGGCTTTGTGAGCCACGCTGCCATGACTTGTGACCAGTGACTGGCCGCTCAGTCAAATGATTGCATTTGAACCTACTTCAAACGTCTGTCCATGACAACGTTTGGCTCAAGACTCAAGCACTTGCTTTTAGTCACAGAAAAGATCGCTTTGCTGACCTACGGTGTTGTGTGACCAGGGCATCCATGGGGATATATCAAGTGGGAGCGGACCTTGTGGTCTTGTTCTTGCCAACTGGTTTTTTTGGGAAAATGAATATCATGTAAGCCTTACAAGGGGAAGGCCGCAGGGAAACGTTGTGTGGTATGTGTAAAGTCTGTGATTTGTAGATTACGTACCTCCATTTCCTGTATGTCCTGACCCCCAAATGGTAGAAAAAATGCAGCTCCACACTAAATACTTACATATATTCCCTAACTCAAGGAAACCAACAAGTAATTCGGCAACTGAACAACTTACTACTTCTTGCTGTCGCTGTCACACTGCGCAGACTGTCGAAACCTAAACGCCAAAATGAATGGCGCCAACCTTTTTTCGCGCATGTTTCCTGGAACGGTGAGGACTGAAAAACACTCGTAGCTATAACACGTGTAAATTATGCCCGCCAAGGGCATAGGCGATGAAAGACCAAATTTGGGTGGGAAATAAAAAGCCAGCTGCAACCCCCATCTAAGACTGGAAAAAACAATGTGTTCGTATCATCGTGGCGATGATTGGTGGGCGGGTGAGAGTTTTGTTTTTGTCAAAAAGCACGACTGTCTAACAGCAATTTCCTGTAGGGTTGCACAAAGTACCACAAATACCATTTTTTGGATCAAACACTCCTAAAGTGGCTAGTTTGGGGTAATAAGAATGAAGTGTTTTTGAAGTGTGTTTAAACTTAGCTATGCATTGTTTAGCGCATCGCTGTGGGAGCACATACAAGTCTTCATGTTTTGGTTACATGTTGAAAAGTATTTACAGTGAAGTGTCTGGTACAAATCAGCTGAAGAATGGTACCGCAGAGCAACACCGTTTGTTAAACTCAATGTTTTGAAGAATTGTGGGGATTGGTGCATCTTCCATTTGTTGCTTCGAACCCTTCAGACCTAAACCGCGAAGTTGAAGCTGTGCGTGCATAGCTAATAACTACTAGCCGGTTCCGTTTTCAAGGTCGCACTCACTTCTTTGCACGTTCCAATCAACGCTTCAAGTACCAGGTTTGCACACACGCACGCAAGTTGCTTTTTCTCCAGCAAAGTTGTCCAAAATTTCAGGTATCCCGCAATCGCCCCCTCCAAGTTCAAGGCCTAGCAGGGAAAGCGCAGTGATTTACCCAGTATCTGCGCTGAACACATTCAAAACTCAGCCACGAACCTTCAAGAAGGAGTTGGTGCCACTGGGGCCGAATCGGAAGACCTCACTAAAACTATGATGGGCAGCTTGAGGTCAAGCTGGACAACATCAATTTGAATGTGCTATGAAAGAAGAAACTCTTGGTTGAATCACCAAGCTTGGCACTAGTCAGCGAGTTGATCCAGCAAAAGGAACTTCGCCATACCGACAAAGATCACGCGCACAGGTTCTTCGCTATCTGTCCTGCAGAATACAAACACTCAAACGCGGGTCACTGTCAGAGGAACCACATGGTACGGTCAAACACAAATACACTCCGCCTGAATTCTTTGAAGATTGGCTTGTCGTGGGTCCCAATTTGAGCGTCGGCTGCAAAGCAAATGACTGAATCTGATTCAATCATGTGGTCTTCAAAGGTCGCCTTGATACCCTTTGGCATTTCGAGCTCATACATCGTCTTTGCAAAAGATGCAGGCACATGCGCCAACACATTGCGAAACAAGATCCTGAAATCAAATTCAGCCAGCAACTAATCACGCGCTAAAGGTGGCAATTTCCACAAAAAAAACAAACAAACGACATATCTTTCGCTTTTTGCCCTAAAACATGTAAAGCCATGTAAGGCAAGCAACCCATGTTTTTTCTCCTCACTTAGAAGATTGTTGGCCAAGAACACAACATGTGAAGATGATCGCATCTCCGACTCCAAACACGGAATGATGCCCCTGTGAACCCCTGACCAGGTGAGAACAAGTGTGTCTGATTTCACCATTTCCGGTATGTAGAGGTCTTTCACCTCCTGCTCCGTAGGCACAGGCTCATGGCGCTCACCAGGCAACGTGACCCTTTGAAATCGAAACAATGCCATTTCTTTTCCTAATGTTACCCGCAAACAAGTCACTACGATCCAAGAACTAGCAGCAAACAGGTGTGACACAGTCGCCAAGAAGCCGCACGAAACTTGGACCCTTCAGAAAAGTGACAAGTAGCTCCAAGTGAGCACTCAAAAAAATCTGCGCGCTCATTTCTCGGTCTGAATGAATCAATCAGCCCCGTCTCGGCCCCACATGTCTGGCGGCTCACCTTACTTCCAAGACGAACATACCAAAATCAAGGGATGGGTAGTCTATAAGTTACCTGCGCCAGCATTACGCTTCTTTGCATGAAGCTGGAAAAGAACTCTGAAACTTAAGACTGAAGTTTAAGCCAACCACTCACGCTGCTTGCACAAGCCTCCACAGAGGCAGCGTAGAAATTAACATAAACAATTGATGCAGAAGCCAAAACTGCAACATGCTCAAAAGTGACATGAAAAAAAGGCAGCTCACACAATGCAACGCCAGATTCATCTCACAACCAAACACTGGCAGGGCAAATGAGAACCCTCCGTATTTTGAACAGGAAGCGTAGCTGTTGTGTCACCCGCGCGCTGTGCAATCAACGATCAATCTACTCTACATCTTCCACAGCATCATCATCCACCGGATCTTCTTCAAGCGTCTCTTCCTCGTGTGCCTCGCCGGGATCTTCCATCTTAGCAGCGTCAGCACCTTCTATCTCAGCACCAGCGTCAGGCGTTGCAACATGTGCAGGACTGCTTTTCTCCGCCCTCTTCTGCATCACCGCGCTTTTCATCGCATCTCGCATGGCCTCCAAATAGTGAGTGACAGTGACACACTTAATCATTGACAACCTTGCTGCTAGTTCGCTGACAGCTCGCAACACAATCAAACACAGACAGGCTGGGGGCTAGGCTTTCACCTTCGACATCGGCTCTCCTGCCCTCAACTTCTCCAGCACCAACTCCTGACACCGAAAATCGCAATTCGAAAAAATGCTCACATTGCAAATTGAGTTGCTCTTGGAAAAACTTCAGGAAGAAGGAAACACTTCAGAATAACACACGAACATCGAAACACTTGCTCCAAGGGGCTGCTATCTCTTTAGACTTCTCCCGCTCAATCAATGTCCCACCAACCTGAGGCTCCAGTGTGAAATGCTTGGCCGGGAACTACTCACGATGCACAAGCTACGAAACCATCCACGTGCCAAGGAACAGCAATAGCTTGCCCTCCCTTGCTATACTTGATGGTCCATGCGTTCGAACCCTTGTGCCAACACAGGTTTTGAAACCCGCCAAGGGCTGTGGTCTTCGCTACCTTGTTCGGAGCGTCTTTCTTCTCATCGTCATCATCACCCTTTGGCTTGCCATCCTCTCCTATACAACCATGCGTGGGAATTCAACAGCGTAGCAACTTGAAGTTAACCGAACCTGGCTAAACCCTGCCTTCAACTCCGCTTGCTGCTGGCCTCTTCTTCGGAGTTGAAGCCTGAGATTTTGAAGATGCTTTTGCTTTACTCTTACCCTTAGCCTTCGCCTTCGCCTTCGCCCTCTGCTTCTTCTCACGAGATTTTGTCGTCTTTGGCTCCTCCTCTTCTTCATCTGCATCCTTCTCTTCTGGTTCTTCCTTGGCAGCGGCAGGTTTTGCTTTAGGTTTGCTTTTAGCTTTTCCCTTCGTGGCAACTGCTTTCGATTTCGGTTTGATCACCTTCGGCGGTCTTTCCTGCGCCACCCAGGAAAATACGATCAAGGCCAATGCACTGACAAGTATTATAAGCTCACTCTTAGTATACTTCCTCCACTTCACTGAAAACCCTGCCTCTGAACTCTGACTCACCTCATCCACATTCATCAAGACAGGCATCACAATGACAAGTGTATGATTTAGGCGGCGGCTACTGCTACTACTACCCTGGATAAATCAACGCTGACGGAAATCAGAGCCGGCCATTCTAACGGAAATCAGAGCCGGCCATTCTATCGAATCATCACTGCTGCTGTTTTTTTCGTATTCTAAGCACCACCTCAAGAAAAATATGTAACTATATGCAACGCTAAGTGCTTGAGTCCGCCCCTTCGCTTCCTTATTATTTGAACTGCCAGCTGTCTGAAAGAACCATCCTGAAGGATCACAGCTACAAAAAAGCTTGCCGCCACCAGGGCTGCACGATCCATCACACGCTTACTGTGCACACTGACTGGTCGTGTGCGTCAAAATCATATTTGGGCAAAATTTCCCCGCAGGGGAAAGCACACCGTCACATCACACGAAATTTTGTCACAAGGTCAGGTTGATAGCGCATTTTGCCGGGATGGACAAACTGCAAAGCAAGTAGACCTTCGGCTTGTAAGGCAGAATCTTTGGTGGAGAAGCCGTGAAGTCTACCTGCAATCAAACAAAAGCAATGTGACCAATTCGAAACCCGAAACCCAAAGCAGAAGGAACGGGGACTACTTAAAACCGATCCCAAATCCGGAATCAAAACGATTAGATCGAAATCGAAAATCCAAATTTGGGTTGCGACAAAAAGAAGGTGGACTAAACCAATCCCAAATCCAAAATTTGAAATCCAGACCGCCAAGTTTTGATTTTGGAGGTTCGTTTTTCGGAAGTCCAAGGGCTTCACCAATTGTTTTTCAAATTGGCCCATAGCATGGAAAACAGAAGCTGCTTTTCGTCTTTGAATTTCCGGGCAGGTGGCTATACATATAGAGTCTAAATTTTACAATTATATCTACAACGCTCAACACATCATATCACTAAACTCACCAAACTGGACCTGGCAAAGAGCTGCAACAACTGGCCTCCCAAATCAAGCCAACCTTTTTGTTGCCACGTGGAAGTTTCTGGTAGTCTCCGTTGAAGACTGCCCCGAGCACAACCTTCTTCAGATTGTCACGGCTTCCACTTTCACCATCCAAGGCGCTTGGCTTGTATACACAAGTCTTCTTCGAGTTCAGCCGTGTAATATCCCACCTACAGTCACGTAGAAACCCTGGTTACGACGTCGACAAAACATGATCATGAATCATGCCAAAAAAGCTACAACCAAAAGCATTCCTGGCCTGAAACTGACAGGGGTAGGCGATGTAGACTCGTCACCCTGGGTTGAAGAGATATGGAAATCGTTTGACGTTGGGCTGTGTGAATCGAAACTTCAAGTCTGCATAGATGCGTCAAATGTATGAACTCAGCCTGAATTGGGAGGACCTTCGGGACGGACACATGGTATTCAATCTCAAGGTCGGCAAGGCCCTGCTCCACAGCAAGCTTCCTCATGAAACCGCATAGGCTCGTTGGCTCCTTGTTGAACACGACCAAGTCCAAATCCTTTTTCAGAACCCAGGGAATTCCATTCTGCAGCGCCTCATCACCTGAAACTGCTCAGCTCAGAGTGAACTGGGTTTGAATCTCTATACGGCCCAACTACAAGTTGCAACAAAAAATTATCTTGTCTTTGTGGATGCCACCCTGGCCAAACTTCTTAAAGACTTTAATGACTGTATGTCACACAACAAACCGCGAGCCATGAATTTAATATCTGCTGTAAAGTGACAATCCACAATGGTGGTGTACGCCCCAGTCCCAAAGCCAAACAGCTCTCCGGCTGTAACGTCCATTGTTTCATCTGAAGAGTTGAGGAGCCATATGTTGTGAGCCTGATCAATCACCACGGTGGGCTTGCCATTTTTGCCCACGCAAACCCCAAGCCTGACATTGCATGGCAGAAGGTCATGCAACACACATTCAGCAAAATATTGTTCTGGCAGCATGCTGGCAACATGACAGCTGACAACAACACTGAGACGTATTCGGCTAACAAGAAGCCTCTGCGGAGAAGCAGGAACTTCAGCAATCGGTACACACTCCACATCCAAGATCCTGGTGACATCAAGTGGCACTTCTCCATTCTCGATGCTGAAATCACAATGACCTGTAGCGCGGTTTGCACCTTGAACGGTCGCCGCTGGTCTGCTGCGACTTGTGTTGCGTGGTGGGTATAACTCTTCAAACTTTGTCTGGAGCTCTTTCACACCTTCCTGCTCTGGACTTCCTGCTCGAAATTTGCCCATGATCACATCTGCAGGAAAGACAGGATGACCACCATGCATTGCGATCAGCTCCAACCCAAGGCCCTGCTGATCCAACTCCCTGGTAGTAGCAGTAGGAGGGCGCTGCTTTGGAGGAGATAAGTTGGTGTCATTGTCCCAATGGTTGTAAATCTCACTCTCGAAAGCCGTGCGAAGATCAGTAAAGTGTTTCTCCTTCACCAAGCCGATATAGTGGACAGGGTGGGAAGAACCATCCAAGAAAGTTTTCAAACACGCTCGCCCAAACTCTGCTTGCCTGGCAAAAACAAAGGACTGAAATCGCAACAACAACATCAGAAAGCGCACAGCAGCTGTGCCTGTTGGAAAGGATGTCGAACCAAACCAGGCGGTCTGTCTCTTTGAGGGGAATGCTCATCAGCCCATCAATCATCGTCCTATGAGCCGCGACTCCTTTCCTAAGTCAGGGACATGGATTTGTTCAGTTCAAGATGATATGGAAATAAAGTAGCTTGCTTCCAAACTTCCAAAACCTTGCTAAAACTGGTAACCATGAGTCTGCTCAACCCGACTAGACGCGCCTGGGCGTTGCGCCTCTGGGTCATACCCAATGAAGTCTGTGATTTTGATGAGTTGACAAGACTCAATACGACCATCCAGAAGTGCTTTGCTCTCAAGCCATGGGGACGACGAAAAGTAATTGGAATGGATTCCCACCTGGGCTGGCTGTTGCATCGGTCTACCATCTCGTGAACCTTCTGGCTTTTCGAACAAAATCGCAACTTCGTTCGTCACATTGAGATTCATCTTGTGCAAAGCTTCACTGATCGAACGCCTGTGTTTCAGCCAAGCCTGCTGGGTTGTTTGACTCTGATACATTGGCAGCATAACCCATCCACAGTGCGAGCCAGCCATGGCACACACAGAACCAAGAGTGTTGAAAGCAGATTTCACCATATCCACATTTGCTGGGTAGACGGAAACATCGAGACTGCCAACAACATACCTTACTTTCATTTCGCAAGTTGTAAAAAGGGGCATTGGGGAACTCACCCTAGAATCACCAGCCTGCTGAACGGAAAGAAAACTACCATGACAAACAGAATGACAAGAATGGCCTAGGGTCACTGTTCCCGCAATGCCACGCATAGGTTCCAAGAACTGCAAGAACTCAGTGATGGCAACAGCCTGCATGTCATCACTGATTGGAACCAAACGGCACTTGGACTTCATGAACTCTTCAGCATAGGCCCGTCCACTCCTCAGCAACAGTAGTCGTGTTTGTCTAGACTAGTCGTGCCTGAATCACTGAAAGTCAACGCTATCACCCTCTTTAAAATGTCCACTGAGTTGACACTATGTTATGAGCTCAATCCGTGAGCAAAGATTCGCCTGCCGCTCACGCAAGTACTTCATATCCAGAGCACTTTCAGCTGCCTGTTCTCGTTTTCCGGGAAGCTTTTGCCTCAAAATCTCGAGGTCTCTCTCAATCATCCCACTGATCTCAGCGAAGGTTGCCACAGCCACTTGTTTAGCAAGCGCCTCTGCGGCCTGTTCCTTCGCGTCAGCCCGTCCTTTTTCTATTTGCATCACAAAAGGCCTCGAACAAAACATGGAATTTGTGCATGCCATCATGTTTACAAAAACCTTCTCATCAAAAGTTGCTAGAGCTTCAGCAACAGGAAGGGGAAACACATGCAGCAACTTAGTGGTAAATACAACATCGCCAAGTTTGCACCCCATGAAGAAACAAACTTGGAAGTAAAATGCAAAATCATCAACTCATGTGCCTGAAAGCTTTCACATTGCTGATGTCGGCGTTTGCTGGGACCTGATCTTCCAAAGTGCTAACCAGATCTGCGTCAAGGAACCCTGCCATGAATTGGGACTTCAAGCCCCTGTGGTACTCCGCAAAGTCCTTCTCTGGGCAAAGTTGTTGAAATTTACCCAAAAAGAAAAGGAAACATCCAGCAGCCTGGTGGATTTTCACAGCGTCTTTAAAAGATATGGCCTTCCTCAATCCCTCTGCTGTTGAATCGTGGTCTTCAATGAGCCTGTCCATGTAGAGGTCTGCCTAACAAACTCAAGCACTCTGCAGCGAAACTATGGCAAAATGAAGCAAACCCTGACCATTCAAAATTGAAAACCAAATTCAACCAAATCATGAGTCAGGCTGCTAAGTCGTGTGCATCTTTGCGATTCGTAAGTTCATCATGCCACGACTCTGTCGGCCCACTTGCCGAAGAGAAACCCACACTAAACGTTCCCTTCCCCACAACGTCATGGTTTAAAAACCGCTGCATTCCACGGATCTTTACAGCGTTTTCCAACCTGTTCCGGATAGACTCTGGCACGGCATTGATCAAAGCACAAACTGCCTGGCTCTCCTTGGGGCCAATGCTGAAAGCACGAGCAACGCCGGATGCAGATTCCCAGTCCTGGCTGTCAGGCTGCAGGCAACAACCAATCCAAAGCTTCCACTGACTACAAGCAACTGAATCTGAACCTCCAAACCCAAAATCCTGTCCTTCATTTGCTTGGTGGTCCAGGTTACCGCTGCCAGACTTCTGCAAAATCCGAATCTGTCTTAGAAAATTGAACGCATGAGGTGGTCGTCTGGTGCTCTCTTTCGCTAAGGAAGTTCCTGCATGCAGCTCAACTCCAAAACTGTGTCAAGCCTGAGTGGTGCACATTCCCTGCACAGTAATCGTCTATAAATATTCCACTGATCGAGCAGTCCGAGACTAGACATCAAAGAAAAACGCAATCTGAACTTGAACCCGATGGCCTCGATTGGCCAGAACTTGCGAACGTACATCCTTGAACGCACCGAAGTTCACATGTATCGTGCCCATTGACGCCTGCAGCAGCCAAGAATCTTCTCTTGCGCAAATCATGCTCAATGGAATCACAATTTAGGCCATCACTTATAACAACACTCATCAACAAAACTCACCATGCTGCTGGGATACGCGGATGCTGTGGGGAACCTCTGTGTCACACCCCAGTTCCTTCAAGCCCTCCAGCACTATCAAAAGAACTGAGCAGCGCTTGTAGCCTTTTATGTAACCAATGGAAAATGGTCGCAGGAGGTGTCCTGACAAATCATCAAAGATGATGGAAGGAATTATTTGCAAAAGGAAGTTGCAAGGTAGCTACACGAACTGTAACTAGCAAGGCAAGCTACCTGCTCCATCCAATGCACGGCATTCTGTGTAAGGTTGCTCCAAAAAGGCTTCTTGAATCTGGGTCGCTGCAACCTTCTCGACGCCAACCAAATCAGCATCAGATAAGAATCTGCAGCGACGAGCAAATCAAAACAATACAGACAGTGGCAAGTGTCAAGCGTCACAAGGGTGTGTCCCTATACACATCTTGACAACTTATATGCAGAGTCAGTGTGTCCCAAGTTTGAAATGTGCTTTTTTATCACAATGGGAAATGTATAGCAACATCCTCTAGGTGCCGTTGGCTCCTGGAATGAGCCAACCCCACTTAATAAAGCAGGAAAACATTTTTAGAACAAAGCCATCTTTGACACTTTTAAATCACTTGAAGCTGAGAAACCCCTCTTGCAGGTAGAGTTCCATAAGGACCTCCGCCTGCTCAGGGTCCACCATAGAAGAGATCCCAAAATCTCCACGCCAGCTACACTGCCATGGGCGTACGAGCCCTGGCCCTTTCATATCAGTGCTGTACACTTTCCTGCGAAGCAACGTGGCACAGAATACCATATTTCTGACTCAGCAATACCATCGGCAAGTGACATGCGAAATGCAAGTCAACACTGATTCAATCCCGTTTGTTTGTCCAATTGCTGAGATGCAAACGAGCCATCGGCAGGAGCGAAATTATCGATCCATGTTGCAAATTCGATCTTTGCATCCTGACACATCGCAAAAAAAACTGCCAACAGTTTCAGACTTGCACAGGACTTGACACTTGAGAACCATGAGAACCGGCCTCTGTCGGATATTTGGATGTCAAATAAGCTTCAATGCCACCGGCTTTGAGAACCGTGTCTCGGAACCTTGGGCCACAACATTGACAACGAGTCCCTCTAACTCGGAAGGCAAAGTGCAAAACATCCTGCAATAATGGCGATTCAAATCAACAGGACAGTACTCAGAACTATCTTGCAGTGAAGGGGCCACCGCGTCACTTTGTGGATGTACTGCAGCTTGGCCAAACTTTCAGCGGGATCTACTGGCGCCTTCACTTTCTTCCCCGACTTGTCCTCCCCGCCAAAAGACTTACGCTTACCAGGCGGCATGATGCCGAAACTGTCAAACTTTCAATCCCTGAATCCTTGAGCCTTGAATCGAACCATGAAAAAACACAAAACATTGAGCTGCCCACAGCAAACAAGTCCTGAGAAGTTACAAAAAAAGTTCGAAAACTTGCGGCTGACACGTTCAAGTACAAAGCACTACGATCCTGCAATACTGCCAGCAGCTTTTTGGGTGTCAAGCGGTGTCAAGCTATTTGGGAATGGAAATTTTCCAAATAAATAAAGAATCAGCTAACCAGCTTTTGGACATTCCAACATTTACTCACGACCAGGTAGCATTATTATCAACCAGAAGTTTGGACGGATTTTGCTGAATCCGCCCGAATCCAATTCACGCTATTTTGGACGGATTTTTTTGAATCCGCCCGAATCCAATTTATGATTAGTGGACGGATTTCTCTAAATCCGTCCAGTTCCATTTTTGAACTTCCAGAAACACCAAAAGATGTTGGATCGACAACAAAAAGTGGGCGGATCCTGGGTAGGATTGGCCCAAAGTGGGCCGATCATGGGCAGGATCCGTCCAAAACTAAGGCTAGCTTCCAGATTCTCGGCGTGTCGACGGGCTGATTTGGGCGCAACAATGCTTCCAGATAATCCAGCATCAAGATATTGAATGAGATTGGCCCTAAAAAAATGCTTCCAACATTGTTGAAGTTTGGGCCGATCTGGGGGGGGATTGGCCCAAACTACGCCTTTTGATTGATTTTTTTATAACCTTGGAAAATTTAAGTTGCCACGGTTTTGGTGAAAAACAATGCTTTTAGGACTGTTCTGCCCCCATATCAGCCCAGAAATCACTCTCTAAAATCTCAGCCTGAAACCGGACCGATCCAGAATCAAACTCATTGCCAACCAACCACAAACAGCTAAGGGTCTAAACAGCACTGCCGCTCCTAAATTTCTAAACTGCCACGACGTTTAGGGTTTAGGGGCCCGCACTTTCTAAAGAGATAAATGCCAAAATCAGAAGCTGAGTTCAAAATTGCTAAATGCAAAAATCACAAGCTGAGTTTGCATCGACCCAATTACTTCCTACCCTTACCTTTGCCTACTTTGCCAGGGGCCTTGCCACGGCCCTTTCCTTTCCTGCCACCCTTTGGGTGGGGCTCAACCTTTCGTTCAGCTTCTTCAGAAAACTTAAGGGCATCACTCCACGGCACCCCCTCAACCCACAGTTTCGCAGCTGATTGGAACACACATTGGTCCCTGTAGATCTGTGCTTCCTTGCGATAGTTGTCAGCCGGTCGAAGCCTCAAAAGCCAGGTGTAAAAGAATGATTGCTGCAAAATCCTCCAAAGATAGTCGGATCGCTGGAACTGTAGTGCTGCCAAGCAGCGCCAAGGGATTGGGCAAAACATCAAATGACTTCGTGTCAGCAAACAAGTCCTGCCATGTGCTCTCCCTGCTGCGGCTGCGGCACAAACTTGACCTTGGATGCAAGAATGTTGGAAAATAGTTGGCAACTGCGTGTCAAATGTTGATACAGGAATGCAACGCATGGCAGTGGTGTGCTCTCACATTGAATGCAAACAAGACACGCGCTGACGTCAAGCAATGGCGTCATTGGCAAAATGCCATCAACCCAATGTTCAAGGTAGTCTGCAGCTTTCGCTAGGTTGAACTCTGGAAGTCTCAGGTATGGTGTGTACTTTCGGATATGATCCCTCAACGTATCCCCAATGTCGTTCTTCATAGCCAGGCCTGCCAAGCTCGGCAAAATAATGGGCAACAACATCCGCAAATCACACTGATAAGATTGTTACATTTCATTTTGAAAACTTGACACTGATCACCTTTTGCAACATCACTCTTCATTGCAGCAATCATTTGAATAATTTGGGCTAGACGCCTGCAGGTATCCCTAAAGGAAGGTGCGCAAAAGCCCAATGCCGAGGCAAGAACAAGAAAGCGTCGCTGTATTTTCGCTGATGCGTCCACTGCTTTGTCCTGGCCCACAGCAGGTCTACTTTTACTTTAAAATTCTGAAGTTGATTCTTTAACTTTCCAACTTACGATGAGGTATAAGCACTGAGGTAAGGACATCAGGATCACGTCGTGGGGATGCTCTGGGCAAGACTTCCAATAATTGTTCTTGATCTTTTCCAAGTCCGCTGTGCATCCTGCAAAAATGGGAAAATATTCTACACAAATCTTCTTGGCTGAGCAATCAAATTCACAGAAAATTTCAATGTGCCTATGTCGCATCTCCGAACGAATCTCAGGACATGCGGCGCGCCAGGTCCACCCACGCCCTTCAAGGAAATTGGAATGGCAGCACTCAGCCATCCTCGCCTCAAAACTTGCGAACACGCCAAAATCCACACGCAATCTATTGGACAAGGCTCACCTCTCTGCACAAATCACCAACAAACAGTGATTTTTTCATATCTACTTGCCAAAAAAGCGTCCAGTTTCTGGTGCGATCCAACTTGAAGCACTGTCGTTGGCGCTCGTGGGGCCGATCCATTTGAGTGAGGAAATCATTCAAGCTTCTGACAACATCATCTGAACATTCTGCTCGTGGAAGGCGCCTTCGGATCCAATCTGCTGCCTGCCCAAAAGCCTGGTCAACATCCTCATGCGAATGTCCTGTCCTCAAAAAAGAGAGGATGACTTCCTTTGCCACACAGTCACTTACGATGGCGCTGGCCCAGCGCATGCAAATTCCATTCTTTACCTCCCGAGCGGTATTATCCGACTGTATGGTCACTGTAGCGGAAGCCAAGTCATACTCTGACTTTTTCAAACTCGTGATTGTATGACTCAAGATCTCTAAAGACGTGTTAGAGTCTTTGCACAAGTCGCCCTCCGACACATAAAAGTTCACAGCCCAACCGTGTGCAATGGTCGCACACACATGGAGTCGCGGGCGGGCCCAGGAGTCAAAGGTTTTGGCCTTCATGACTGCGTGGCGAGGTAGGGCGAATTTACCCTGATCCATACCGTCTGTAATGATGACCAGTTGAAGTCCTCGGCACCTCGACTCGCCTCGCTTTCGCCAGTATTCGCACCGGTCTGCAAATTGTGCCTGCAGGTGTGAATACAAGAGGCTTTGCTGCATCTTCCGGGCCGTTAAATGATGGCCGAGGGATTGCACCAAGCTCTTGTGTTTGATGCACTCTGAGCAGGTTGCGTGGCTTGACCCTTTGCGAAACCTCATAAAGGAATAGTGCGATGCCCAGGCCTGGAAGGTCAATGATAAGGGGACTGTTCAACATATACTCTGCCTTGAAAAATGCCTCAGGGCAAAACAAATTCCAAAAGACACCAGAAAATTTCAGAGAAGATCAGAAAAGATATGTTGAATTTCAACCGGAAGCGCTCTCCAAAAGCTCGGGAATGATGCCACTGGACCTTGAACTTGTTGTTTATACTGTATCCAATAGTCTTTGATGGTGCCAGGAGGCAACCACCGGGTTTCACAGCCTGCCTGGACTGTTCTCATCGGACAAACAGGCACCTGTCGCCTATGCTGTTTGGTCTTTGTTCTGCTGGGGTTACCCTTTGCGGATTCATCTGGGCGCAACCCGCTGGTTTCAGCAGCTTCTGCATAAGGGTCCAAAACATCATCGTACGTCCCATCCCTAACATCAGGCAGGTTCTCTGCGACACTTCCGTAAATTTGTTCCAAGAATGACATCACTCCTGGAAGGGCTCCTGAGGGCTCGCTTGAAAATCGGCCCCTCTCAAGATACCTGCGGTCGACAGGCGCGGCTTGAGCTCCACCAAGCACAGCCCTTTTGATTCTCTCGAACCGCGGGCTACCTCAGCAAGAAGTGTCTCTCAATCGAAAACCTGTGTATTCTCAGCCATCTGCAGCATTCACCCAACACGCATCCGAATTCTAATGATTCTAATATTATTTGCCGTTCCCCTTATGGATGGAAGTGCCCAGTTCCAACAATTCGTGGTCGTCGTCGTTGTCGTCGTCGTTGTGGTGGTGGTGGTAGTGGTACTAGTACTTGTTGGTGTTGTTGTTGTTGCTGCTGCTGCTGTTGGTGTGAGTATTACGCACTAACTACTAAGTAGTAAGGTAGTAAGTAGTAAGTGCCCAAAAGGCATGATCTAGTAGTTGCTGTGTGTGAGTTCCAGGCTACCTGTGCTTTTGGCTGCCGGTCGTTCGCGCGGGTAGCTTTTTGACAGCGCGGGTTTTGTGGGATTTCGATTGAGAAGCTCGGATGGTGGGTTCGAATCAGCAACATGAAATCTGGAACCAGAAACATTGGGGCAATGTTCCTCTATCGGGATGTGGCGCTGCTAAAGACAGCCTAAGCGTTGCTTAGGGCCGCGATGCGTGCTGTTGGATAGCGGTGCGTGGTTGGGCGTTGCTTAGGGCCGGTGGGCTTAAGCGGTGTGGCTCAAAAGGCTCGTTTTCAGAGCTTAGGGCCGGTGGAAGCGGTGCTCTTCAAAAGGCACATTTTCAAAACTTTTTGATAACAGTCTTTAAAGACAGCCATCACTTCGGCAGAACTTTGGGCAGTCTTTGATGACAGTCTTTAAAGACAGCCATCACTTCAGCAAAACTTCGGCAGTCTTTGATGACAGTCTTTAAAGACAGCCATCACTTCAGCAGAACTTGGGCAGTCTTTGATGACAGTCTTTAAAGACAGCCATCACTTCGGCAGACCCATCGCATTCCAAAATCCGAACTTCACATTTGATTTTTTTCGGAAGTCCAAGTCCAAACGCTTCATCAATTTTTCTGCAAAACGTGTTGATTTTGGTTAGTTGTGCTTCCGTTTGGCAAACGGAAGCGCGACTAACCATTCTATGGCACAACTGTAGCTTCAAGTTGCGCTACGAGATGGTTAGTTGTCCAATGGGTATCGGCAAAAAAACAGCGAGTTGGCAGCTGACTCGCTTAGGAGCAGCGCTCCTAAGCAAGTCAACCCCTGTGTGGGCAAGTCAGAGCTGCTCAAGAAAAGCAGACTCGCTCGGCAAAATCCTGACTCGCTTAAGAGCAGCGCTCCTAAGCAAGTCAGATGGTTTTGGGGCAGCACCCCTCAGAAATTGCGAAACAGCTCGGGAGACCTGGGTGGAAAAAACTTAAGAAAGAACCAAGGTGGCACAGCAGCAGCAGCAATGCATATTCAGTGAAGCAAAGTGTAATGTGAGATACATGCAGAACTACTCAGGAATCTGAATCTTCCTTTTAGGTTCCACTTAAAGAATAGGGCCTTTTGAATGGACTTTTCCAGTTCCCTTCAAGACTGTCGGGGACTCGGGTCTGAGTCGGCTGTCAAAATAGTTCAACATGAGGTAGGACGGTAGGATGGAAAGATGAATGAAAGATGATGATAGATGTGTTTCGCCAGATTTCCGTGCCTTTCAATTGAATCCTGCACCAGGCACCAAAAAGAGCCGAACATGTCCCCCTCAACACCTTTTTTTGGGCCAGAAAAGGTGGTTGTAGTGGCATTTTCGTAAACAAATTAATGCTTGGGGTTTGTGCTAGTTTTTTTGAAAAGGTTGTTGGGGTCTTTGGCGGCCAGTGTGCCCTTCCTTCATATTTCCTTCATGGGGCCCATGATTCATGCATGGCAGGAGCCGTGACTTTGGCAACCCTCAATGCCGTTCACGCCTCTACATATTTGGTGCTAGAGACGACTTGGTTGAGCCGGACGCTTTTCAAGCTATGCTCCGGTACTTCAGGAACTTGGGCGGAGAGCACAAGCAGTCAGGATTGCAAGATGTTGTCGACTGGGTTGGCAAGTTGAAGCGCCGTGGCCCGATCTTGCATGTGCCTTGCAATCCTTGCAAACCCAAGGACATCCGCCGGCATGTGGCATGAGCCGGCGTGGGTGTGGGCCATGGCTTTTGTGTTTTGCGGGGCCATCGCTCTGAATTATTGTGAATGTTTGAAATGCTTGTTCAAAACTCAAAATATAATAATAGATAGCAGTAGATGTACCAAAAATGGCCAAAACAATGAACACGAGCATTTCAGGAACCGTCCGGAACCGTCCGGAACCGTCCGGAACCGTCCGAGATATACACGTGGGGGACCAACACTGGGTAGTTTTGAGTAGTTTTGGATAGTTTTAGCTAACTACGGGTATATCTCGGACGGTTCCGGACGGTTCCGGACGGTTCCGGACGGTTCCGGACGGTTCCTGAAATGCTCGTGCTCTTTATTTTGATGATTTTCTACTAAATTGTACTTGCTTTTTTGCTTGTCGTCCTTTATAGGAAGGAGTTGTTGGAAAACAATAGGGTCTCAGCAATCCTTGACACCATGACCATGCCAAACAACGCTGTGTACCCTCTACATGTCAGCCAAGCCCATGGATGCAGGATGGCAAGTCCCGTGGGAAGGAGCTGTCTCAGAAGTCGAAAGACCAAATTCAAAACTGGCATCGCCATGTTGGTTTGGAAGAGGGACGTTGGGTGACCCAGGGCCTTTTTAGGTTTCAGGAATTTGGGCCGGGAACTGTTAGATCGAAATTTCAGAGGTTGCCATGGTTTAATTTGCCTGAATCCGGATCCTCAATCACATGATAGTTTGAAAAAAAAACGATGGTGGTTCGGGGGTGGTGTGCGCTATACGGCCTGCAAATTGCTAGGGCCTCCTCGCCTTCTCCCCTGTAGAGTCAAGTTTTGACCAAAGCCTTAGACTTAGCCTGGGCCCTGTATTCAACTCTGCAGGCGAGGGTGGACTTTACCCTTACACCGCGCAGCAGTTGCTGCAGCAAGCGGAGTGTTTGACTGAGCGTGAGATTGCGGTATTGAATATAATGTGGACCTTTATCAAGGTGCCTGGGCATAATCATCAACCCTTGCAGCATGCAACGTGTAATTGAACCTTATGACTTATGACTCGACCCTATGGGTCCTATGAGTCCTATGAGCCTATGATTCATATATCCCTATGATACTATGCCAATTCCATGTTTTTTCTGTGTTTTCTCTGCCAGGAACACAAAAAAGGCAAGCCCAAGAGACAGGGCTATGTGGTGGATTTGGCCCGTGCCTGAACTGCATTTTTGCTCCTTTAGGGAAGAAGCACAACAAGTGAAAGTAGGTTTTTCCTTTGAAAAATTGAGGTGGCTCCAATTAGTGCCACCCTTCCATGCATACCGACACAGAGTCGGCACAGGAATCAGGTCATTCAAATCTCCAACTACTCATGCTTGAACTCAAAAGGTGCTGTTCATTTTTTTGGGTGGTAGTCAGAGTTGACCTGATCAATGACAATTTAAAGGGGTTTTCCTTGCAAAGGGGTATGGAAACGATACGTCCCCGAAGGATCCTTCGGGGACGTATGGTTTGGATAGGTTTTAATGCCAACGGCCCTGGCGATGCTGAATGCTCAAAAAACCAATGGGGTCGGTGTTTGTTTTGGCCAAGGAAGTCTTGGGCGCGCAGCATTGTCCAGATTCTCGAAGATTTCAGCGCTCACAACCCAGAACAAGCTCTGGTACTTTCCGGTGAACCGTCTACTATATGGAGAAGTGCCCTGGCAGAGCTGGTCTGGCATGGTATGATCGGTATGGTACGATTAACATGGGAGTGAATAACAGGGAATGCGGAATGAGGTGATTAATGATTCATGTCAAGTAGGTGAGAGTCTCTAGTGATTAACAGGGAATGGCATAATGGGACTTCGGACTTTCAGTCAGATGACTCCTGGTCTGACCATTTTTGAAAGCAGTAAGCAAGTCCAGCCTTGGGGGGGGCCTACTGGCCACTTGCCTACTGCTTTTCACCCCGGTTTGCCTTCGGGCTCAGTACCTCCACTCTTGCCACTGCCTGTGCAGGAGCTGTTGGCCACGCAAGGCTTTGACTTGCGGCGCTTGCAGTTCTCAAGTCGTGAGCAGAACTACGGCTTTGTCAATCGACTGGCAGGCCTGGGCTGGCCCCCAAGAACTTTTCGACAGGACCTTTTGAACAAAGGATTCTTTTTATTGAGTTTTAGGGTGTAGGGTCCGACGGCCAATGGATCTTTTTAAAAGGTGCCAGTGCTTTTAGAAATTTCTTTGGTGGCTTGCAACGGCAACGGAGACAGTAAGTAGTAAGTACTAGCTGCATGCTGCTGTATGAATGTACCATATACTGATTCTGATACTGCTTTACTGTACAGACTGTCGGACTGTAAGTTTTAGCCAGGGCCATAGCCTTTACTGATGCTGACATAATGGTTGAACTCTGAAGAAATTGTTTCTGTCATGGACACTGGTACATTAGTGACATAGCAAGTGGCGTGACATACGAAGCAGTCAGTGTGTCAGAATCAGTGCTAGATACTAAAATGAATCTGACATGAGTTCTGAATTCAATCAAAGATATCAAAGTGTGAGACAATGACAATGCGGCTAATTATTTGCTCGCGCTGGTTGAATTTGTTCAAGATTGGATGGCTGCCGTCCAAACATTTGAGGCAACGCTATGACGACCTCCGTTTTGGCAGCAGGAATGTTTTCCTTGCTGACCTGGATCCTCCCACAAGCGAATGGCAGTCCAATCTGGCAATTGCCTCCGCCCACTCCTCGTGACTTGGGATCAAGCTCAGGTTGGACCACACCCTCATCAAGTTGGTCAAGCAGTGATGAGGCTCAGCCTTCCGACAAAGTAGAAGCAGAGCCAGACCAGCATCCCGGAAGTGAGGGAGATGGTGCAGACACAGAATCCAATTCAGATTCAGTTGGGGGCCGTACCCTTGTCCTAGGAGAAGAACGGTAAGACGGCGGTAAGACTTTTTTAGCGCTTTTAGATTGGTGGACAAGGAAGCAGCTGACAGACTTACAAACAGACTGACTCGACAGATTAGATTTTGCATTTTGACCTTGGTGGTTTAACCGGCTTGGCCACAGCAACAAATAGGTCATAGAATATCATAGAATCATAGAGTCATAGAGCCATAGACTGACTGGTGATGCTGATGATGTTGTGATAGTGTCAAGGTCACAGATCAGCAAAACTTCTGTGAGTGAGTGTTGGTTTTGAAGCAAGCGGGCTGGAAAACATCCAGACCGTAGACTTAGACTTAGACGGTAGAATTTGTTGGCAAAAATGATTTTTAAGTAGGCGGCGGGTCAGC